>Ga0247831_1002317_pt1 | contig 31367 bp, 29 predicted proteins | sample LaCruzMarch2015__9_FD_192406 | JGI IMG/M metagenome (GOLD analysis project Ga0247831, IMG submission 192406) | Freshwater microbial communities from meromictic Lake La Cruz, Castile-La Mancha, Spain - LaCruzMarch2015_1m | ecosystem: Environmental > Aquatic > Freshwater > Lake | place: Spain...
TCTAAGCGCTTGCCACTGCGTAAGCCTTCTATGGCTTCACGCTCAAATAATGAATAATCAAATTTTTCTTGTTCTTCCATTGTATAACAAATTTAAGGCTTTGACACAGTTTGTAGAATAGACTCTTATTTCAGTATTGCAATGCGCACTATTAGTAGTATAATGCGTACTATTAGTAGTGCAATGCGTACTATTGGTGGTGCAATGCGTAATATTGGTAGTGCAATGCGTACTCTTAGTGGTGCAATGCGTAATATTAGTGTTTTAATGCGTAATAATAGTGTTGTAATTCGTAATAATGTCCCACTGGTGCGAGTATGCACAATCACTAGCGCGAGAATCCAGGACTAGTAGGGACAGGTGAGGCGTGGGATTTGTGTGCTAGCTTCTCGTGCATAGGCATAAAGCTAAAGCTTAAAACATGATTGTATCATCAGCAATAAATACTTAACTTGTATTTGAAAGATTGTAAAAACAAAATAGTGTTCGCAATAAAAAGACAAAACCAAAATGGTTAGTAGTACTATACGCAGAAGCACGACAAGCCCTAGCACAAAGCCTGCGCCACATTCTAGCGCCAGAGGAGTTCCACCTTGCAACCATTTTCAAATCTAGGTGGTATTACATTTTGTATCCTGACTTTTTGAATTTACATTTGTATCACAAAATTTTTCTGACTATGAAGTACTTATTGCTTGTTGTTGCTGTATTGTCTATAACGGCAGGGTGTAAGCGTAAAGGCGAACCTGTTCCTAAAATATGCACAAGTAAGGAAAATTATAAGTATACCGATACGATTCGTTTAGAAAATTGCTCAGATCGTTATACCAAACAGCGTTGGTTGATGCCAGATGGCTCGCAAAGTACTGCTTCTGTTGTCTATTTTGTACCTACAGCACCTATCACATACCAGTTTAGACTGTATGTCACCGACGAAAATTTTGTACAAGAGTATGAAGCGATCAAAGAAATCACTGTAGCGCCTTAATAAAGCAGTCGACCATACTTACCATCGCATTACATAATATAAAACTGTATGCCAACCATGGCATTTATCCGGAGGAGAAAACCCTCGGCAACACCTTTATCGTGAATGTAAAAGCGGGCATTCCATTTAAAAAAGTCACTCAATTGGAGCAGACTATCGATTATGAAATTGTTTTGCGCATTATCCAACAAGAGTTTGAGCAAGCCAAGCCTTTACTCGAAGAATTGGTGTATACCATAGAGCGTAAAGTCGTAGAAATGTACCCCGATATGATTTATTTTTACCTTTCTATCAAAAAAACGAATCCGCCATTGGGTTGCGAAGTCGAGCACAGTGAAGTCTGTGTAGAACGGAGATATAATTAGTTTTTTATCCTTTAAGGGGTATAAAATGTAAAGGGAATGTTCCTTTTCAAGCACATGAATGTTTAAGTTATTCTTCAATACAAATATAAATTGGCATAGTATAAAGGGCATATACTTTTTTGGCTTTATGCAAAGCAGGTTGCCAATTGGGCAAAGAATTAAAAATAGAAATAATAGAATTATAATCTTCATTTGCCAAAAGGGGGGATCCTTTTTGTTGGAGTATACATGGTATTCGTACTTTACCATTAGAGTCCACAATAAAAGAAACTAAAACCTTGCTAATACCTTCGCTGGCTTTACTTAGTTGGATATTTTTGCTTATAAACTCGAGTAGATTGTCTTGGCCTCCAATAAATTCTGGGCTAATATCAACATTATGATAAACGGGTTGGCCTTCAAATGAATTCAAGTTAGAAAGGCACGAGGTTTCATTGTTTGAGTGCAATTGACCAAAAACTTCATTCCCAAAAGCCGAAAATGAAATTATGTGAACGATAATCATCAATTCTTTAAAGCACATAAACCATAAATTTTCTAATAGTTCTATAATCCTATCCGTTGTTTTTCTTGACTTTCTTTTATACGGATTTTTAATATTCCTATTTTAAAAAAAAATTAAGTCTTTGAAGGCAAATTATCTAAGATATCGTCCATAGTTATACCCGTATGACTTTGGTCGTAAATGCACTCACCTTGATGGATAATCAATATCTGCGGCGACTCGTGGTAAACATTGAAGCGTTGGGCTATCTCGTTTGAAATAGCTCTATACTGGATTAAATCAAGGTAATAAAACGGCAGACCATCAGGCTGAGTAGCACGTTCGAGGCGCGATTTGGCAATGTCGCTTATACTGCAACGCGTACTGTGCTTAAAAAGCACAATAGGATGATTGAAACTATCTTGTGAAATCTGCTCTAACTGTGCACTATCGGTAAGTGGGGTCCATTGCATGTGTTACAAGCCTAGCAATTTTTCAATTGAAATATGCCCTGGACAACCATATTTTTTCTTGGTTGCACATGATGAGAATACAACTGCAAACAAAAGTGCAGCAAGCATAAATTTGAATGTATTTTTTTTCATTCTGATAATTATTTAGAAGATATACCTTTGCAAATGTACAGTTTTATTTTAAAATCTAACCAATGACCAATATTTTAGTTTTCGGGGCAGGAAAATCCTCTTCTTACCTCATACGCTACTTACTTGAACATGCTTCAAAATATTTTTGGCAAGTCACTATTGCCGACTCCAATATGAACGCTGCGTTAGAACGCATAGGCGATCATTCCTTCGGAACGGCCTGTCAGTTGGACATTCACGAAGATGTATTGCGCAAGCGACTTGTAGCAAATGCAGATATTGTAATTTCATTGTTGCCTCCATCCTTACATTTTATAGTAGCGCACGATTGTTTGGAACTTCGCAAAAATCTAGTAACTGCTTCTTATGTTTCGGACGAAATTAAAAGTTTGCATACTGAAGCACGTAATGCGGGCTTATTGTTTATGAATGAAATAGGCCTCGATCCTGGTATAGACCACATGAGTACGATGAAAATAATCGACGAAATAGAACGTCTTGGTGGCGATATTTACTCCTTTAAATCCTATTGTGGCGGTTTAGTAGCCCCTGCAAATGACACAAATCCTTGGCATTATAAAATATCGTGGAATCCTAGAAATATCATTTTGGCCGGTAAATCAGGCGCGCATTTTCTGTTGAGTGGGTTTGAAAAGACAATCGCTTATAACCAGTTGTTTAAAGAAATTGAAACTATCGATGTGCCTGGTATTGGCAAACTGGCAGCCTATGCCAATCGTGATAGTTTGAGCTACAAAGAACTTTACGGTTTAGACAAAGTCAAAACGATGTTGCGAGCTACGTTCCGATACGAAGATTTTTGTTTGGGTTGGCATGCAGTCATAGCATTAGGTTTAACACAGGAAGAAGAAATATATCAGGCCAATGGTATGACGTATCTAGATTGGTTTATGCAGGCTACACAACATATACAAGGAAATACGCCAGCAGAGAAACTGAATCAAGTTTCGGGTGGGAATAAACTTGTCATAGAACTTATTGAATGGTTGGGATTATACAGTAAAGAAACTATTGGAATTCCTCAGCTTGTAAGCAGCGCCACTATTTTGCAAAAGAAGTTGGAAGAAAAATGGATGATGAGTCCTAAGGATCGGGATATGATAGTCATGCATCATGAGTTTGAATATGGGAGAAAAAATATCAATGCAAGACTCACCAGTACACTCATAGTAGAAGGCGAAGATAAAACGTATACCGCTATGGCTAAGACAGTTGGTTTGCCCATGGCAATTTTTACAAAGTTGTTGCTGACTGGTAAGGTTAAAAATCTATTAGGCGTACAAATACCTATAATGAAAGAAGTATACAAGCCAGTCTTGAAAGAGTTGACGACTTATGGTATAGATTTCAATGAATCGTATTTAGATTAAGTAAGTTGGCGTTGGTCTCAAAAAATAGTTCTAGTTCACCTTTGTAAGGTATATTCATTATATTTGGTAGTAAAACTCAATACCATGAAACATACTTTACTCTTTTTCTTTGGTTTGATTTTTGCCAATTTTTTGTTTGCGCAATCCACACAATTTAATTGGGTACAAAGAATAGGTGGTTTCAATAGTGAAATTGTCAGTGATGTCAAAGTTGATTCATCTGGCAATTCATATATTTCGGGCACATTTAAAGGGGCAGTTGATTTTGATCCAGGTCCAAATACATTGTATTTTGTTTCAATGAGTTTTACAACCACTTTTTTAGTTAAGCTCGATCAGAATGGAGCCTTAGTTTGGGCTAAACATTTTAATGGAAATGGGGTCTCTTCGATGGCGTTAGAGCTTGATCAACAAGGCAATATTGTCATGTTGGGAGCATTTAGTGGGGTGGTAGATTTTGATCCCAGCGATTCAACAGTTTTTAATATGTATGCACTTTTAGGACAAAACACTTACGTTGTTAAACTCAATCCAGCTGGAGAATTGGTCAATGCTTTTTGTACGAATGGTGAAGGCAATACGCTTCCTTATGCTTTTGAGTTGGATGCAAATGATAATGTTATTGTATGTGGATCTTTTAATGGCAAAGTTGATTTTGATCCAGGCTTAAATACATACATTGTAAATTCTAATTCGGTACTTGATAATTATGTTGTGAAATACAGTGCAACAGGAGTATTTAAATGGGTGATTCAAAATGATAGCTTACAGCCCAAACGCATAACTGATATCTCAACAGATATACTTGGAAATGTGTATAGCTATGGTCAGTTTAATAATACGGTCGATTTTGATCCTGGTATCGGAGTGACTTCAATTTCGTCGATGGGTTCTACTGATTTATTTGTATGTAAATTAGATTCAAATGGTGTTTTTCAATGGGCTAAAAATTATGGAGGTAAACAAAGTGATGAAGCTGCATTTATAGCATACACATCTGCTGGAGATTTAATTATAAGTGGTAGGTTTAAGGACACAGCTTTCAACGTTCCAAATATGTCAAATAGGTTAGTCTCCAATACAGGTAACGATAGAAAAGATGTATTCATTGCTAATCTGAATGTACAAGGAGAAATGCAATGGGCTAAAAAGATAAGTGCTGATCAAAATGATGCAATCAACAATTTAAGTTTGGATCAATCAAACAATATCTTTGTTTGTGGGTCGTTTAAAGGCAATACAATCTTTTCATCTGATGCAAATTCAGGGATTTATCAGTCCTTAAATCATACAGATTCTTATGTAGCCAAGTTTAATGCCAACGGTGAATTGGTCTGGATAAACCAATTTGAAGGCGTTCAAGATGGCACTGCTACAAGTGTCGATGTAAATGCATTGGGTTCAGTTTATACTGTAGGCGTGTTTAAGGGGGATGTAAACTTTGAAGCTGGTCCTGCTATTTACACAATCAACGGCAATGGTGGTGGAAATGATATTTATATTCATAAAATGAGTCAAACACCAACTTCGTTTCAAGTTGAAAACACATTGAACGATATTGTTTTATATCCTAATCCAACAAATGGTCAAGTTGTCATATCTTCATCTAGCAATTTGGTTGAAGCAAAAATTTCTGTGAAAAATTATTTAGGACAACATATTCAAACAAGTCAGATTTTAATAGGATCAGATATTCAGCTCGATTTACTCAATTGTGCTCCAGGCATGTATATACTCGAAATTCAAAAGGGTCAAACGAACGCTGTATACAAATTGATTAAACATTAATTCAAATCAACGTTTGTACTAATTCTATTAATTCATGTACACCTTCGGTCGCAGGTTTTTCTATATAATAAACATGATTTCGTCTGATATGTGGTGCTTTTTTATCTAATACTATGACTGGAATGTTTTCATCTATAAAGTCCAACAATGAGGCAGCAGGATACACCACTAAACTCGTGCCTATCACAATAAAAATGTCAGCATTGCGAGCAATAGAAATTGCAGTTTCCATCATAGGTACTGCTTCATGAAACCAAACAATATGAGGTCTCAATTGTGCGCCATCTTCTGCAAAGTCGCCCAAAGCGATATCTCCTTCAATCGGATAAATCAATATCTCGTTGTACTCGCTTCGCATCTTACCGATTTCTCCATGCAAATGTGTAATTCGAGTAGATCCAGCGCGTTCGTGTAAGTCATCGATATTTTGTGTTATAATTTCAATATTAAAGTGTGATTCAAGCTTTGCCAACGCAATATGTGCATCATTGGGTTTCGCTTCTTTTACATTTTTTCTTCGTTCATTGTAAAATCGAAGCACAAGCTCAGGATTTTTTTTCCAAGCAAAGGGTGTTGCTACATCTTCTATATCGAAGCCTTCCCACAAACCATCGCTATCGCGAAAGGTCTTCAATCCACTTTCTGCACTCATGCCAGCACCCGTAAACACAACTATCGTTTTCATTTCACAATTTGTGTTAAAACTACAAAGTTTTAGGAAATTATTCAGTTATGAAGTCCTAAATTTGTAGCTCACTCAGTGAATTTTATCTTTACTATGGTCTATAAAATTGTATTTTTTTTTACCTGTTTGCTTTCTATGTACTCGGCTAATGCTCAGCCTTCCTTGAGTATCCAGTATCCTGATTATCAGTTTCAAAATTATCAAATGTCGTTTGATCGGGTCAAAACAGCCTTTGCAAAAAACGAACAAAATGTAAAAAAGATGTTTGCCGATAAGGGAATAAAATACCCTTGTGCTAATATTTTGTTTCGAGGGTTTAAAGCGTCCAATGATTTGGAGCTTTGGGGCCGAAATACATTGCAAGATACTTTTGTCTTAATCAAAAACTATAAAATATGTGCATTGTCGGGTATCTTAGGACCCAAACGATACGAAGGGGACAAGCAAGTGCCTGAAGGTTTTTACTTTATTTCTGAATTTAAACCTAAAAGTGAATATCACTTATCAATGTTGGTCAATTACCCCAACTATTCCGATTTGATAGAAGGCGATAAAGAGCGACCTGGGGGTGATATTTATATTCATGGCGCTTGTATGACAGTTGGTTGTATGCCCATGACCAACGAATTGATTGAGGAAATCTATGTTGTGAGTATGGTAGCTCGTATTCATGGTTCTTTAAATACGCCAGTACATATTTTTCCAATACGATATAATCAAAAATCGCTCGATTATATTGGAAGAGAGTACAAAGATGAGGTTGCAAAACATAAATTTTGGATCAATCTCAAGCGAGCTTACGATTATTTTGAAGCTACGCACAAAATTCTACCTGTCATGTACGACGAGCAAGGCGATTATGCTTTCTAAACCAGTTCGGGTAATATAATATTCGAAAAATCCTTTAAGCCAATCGTACTACTAATAGATAAAAATCCTTCACCAAATTTTGCACCAATTTTTTTACCCATCATGATGTTGCGGTAAGTGACCATATTTAAATATTCATCTGTTGAAATATAGGTCATAGGTCCATCGCCGGCTTTAGCTTTAAATTGTGATGAGTAGGCTTGAATACTTTTCAGTTTGAACTCAAATACACTGGAAATATCAATGACGAAATCGGGTTCTAAATATTGATCTTGGATATAATTAAACACTTTTTTAGGTCTCCAAGGTGCTTGTATTACACCATCGAGTTGGGTTTCGATTTTGATTAACCCTGAAAGGAAACATGCATCTTTGATGAGTGAAGAACTACGCCCATGGTCAGGATGACGGTCCTTTGGTGCAGTAGCCAACACGATGTTCGGTTGGTATTTGCGTAATATTTTAATGATTTCCAACTGATGTTGCTCATCATTTTGAAAAAAACCATCCTTGAAACTTAAGTTTTCACGAACATTCAATTGAAGTATTTCTGATGCATGAGCACTTTCTTGTTGTCGTATTTCAACACTTCCGCGCGATCCTAGTTCACCTTGTGTGAGGTCTAGAATACCTGTTTTTTGTCCCATGAGTTTGTGTAGCATCAATGTGCCGCTACAAGACAATTCGACATCATCTGGATGTGCACCTATAGCTAAGATATCTAATTTCATAGTAGTTGTTTAAAATAGATGTTTAAACATCAAAGAAAGAAAACTTCTGTTACAAATGCAAGTAAATCATTTTTTGTATTCAAAATGACCACGGGCTTCTATTTCTAAAACCACGGATTCTATAGCAGCATCTTCTCCCAAAGGATCGTAAGTATTTTTGAGATTATTGCTAAATAAAAGTGCGACAGCCTGCCAAAGCCCAGCATTGAAGCCGCCTTTTAGTTCTCGGACTATTTCATAACAAGGTTTACCTGTTTGGCGAGCAATAAGTTTGACCAATACTTGACCCTGAGAAATGGTTAGGTTTTCTAGTTCGCCTTTAAATTTTTTGTTGAGTTCATCCTCTTTATTCCGTTTATATTGCTTTTTAGCATCTTTGCTGTACAATGAATTGAGTACAGAATCTACATCTTTTAGGACAAACGATGCAGCAACCGCATAGGGATATACAACATATACATTATATCTAAGCTGATTGTAAGCATCTTCATTTTTTCGATCTCTTCGGCGTTGTTTCACAAGCCATTTAGGGGCTTTGTCTCTAATGGTTACTTCTCGTATCCATGCATGTGGCATTGTGTCGGTTCCAACTACAATACTTCCTACACGTATGGTGTCGCTGTTTTGTTGTGCAAAACTAGTTTGAGCATAAATCATACCCAAACTCAGTAGTAAAATGAACACTAAATAGCGCATAAGCAGGCAACTTCAAGTAAAGTCTAGTACAAATATGCCAAACCTTTTCTTAAAAAAACATTAAATTGTCATAAATATTAAGCTTCTTAAAGGATTTTTAAAGCGTTTTATCCAAACTAAAATCTGTAAAATTGAAGACCTATAGAGAATAAATAGCTTGAAAATTAGGTTGTTGGCTGAAATTTGTGACAATAATAACAAGAATACATACAGACTTTATTACCTTCGTCATTCATGGAACAAAAGAAAAGAGTAAAATTTAACAATAAGAGCAAAACGCAATTTTTCAAAACGCTTAAGCAAAGAGCTGATCAATATTTCGTTGATAACAACATCAAACAAGTCGGGAACGCTGGTATGGTATTCAAAACTGTTGTCATGTTAAGCATGTATTTGTTGCCTTTTGTTGCCATTTACCTGTTCGACTTACCAACTTGGGGCGTTATCACATGTTTTATTATTTCAGGATTTGGCGTAGCTGGTTCGGGTATGAGCGTGATGCACGATGCAAACCACGGTGCATATAGTGATAAAAAATGGGTCAATTCATTGTTAGGAGGAACCCTCAATATTTTAGGTGGCTACGATGTCAATTGGCGTTTGCAACACAATATTTTGCATCACACTTACACTAACATTACCCACGTTGACGAAGATATAGAACAACGTTTAAAAATGCGTTGGACCCCGTTTGCTAAATGGTATCCTGTGCAACGTTTTCAGCATGTGTATGCATTTTTTGCCTATTGCTTAGGTACATTGAGTTGGGTTGTGATGAAAGATTACAAACAATATTTTACGTATTCTAAAAATGGCGTGAACAAATGCAGCAAGAATGAATACTATTGGGGTATGTTTAAATTGTTTTTCTTCAAAGCAATTTATTTAATGTATACTTTAGTGATTCCAATTGCTGTATTAGGTTATAGCGCAGGTTTAATCATAGGGGGCTTTTTGCTCATGCACGCCATTGGTGGTTTTGTATTGTCTACTGTTTTCCAGCTTGCGCATGTAGTAGAAGGAGTTCATTTTCCAATGCCAAATGACAAAGGTGAAATTGAAAACGAATGGGCTATTCATCAGTTGTTGACTACTGCCGATTTTGCACACGACAATAAACTGTTGACTTGGTATGCAGGTGGATTAACGCATCAAATTGAGCATCATTTATTTCCAAATATTTGTCATATGCACTATCCCAAATTAGCTAAAATAGTACAAGAGACGGCTGAAGAGTTTGGATTACCATATTATTATAACTCAGGCTATTTTTCAGCTTTAAAATCACATGTACGTACCTTAAAGAAATTTGGCTTGCAGAGCGATTTTGATTTGGCGAATGTTTAGGGATTTCTGTTGTTGCAGGTATAGAAGGTTTTCAAGTTTTGAATGTTACAAGTTTAGAATGTTTTAGGTTTGGAATGTTTTAAGGTTTTGAATGTTATTAGGTTTTGAAAGTTATTAGGTTTTAGCATAATTAAAACTTGCTACACCTCAACTCCCAACTTCTCAACCCTCAACCCTCAACTCACAACCCCAATCTCCCATCTAATTTTCAAACTCCCAACCAATATCTTTTCGATAATATTTACCTTCGAAGTCAATTGCGTTTGCGTTTTTCTTAGAAATGCTCAAGGCTTCTTGTAATGAATCTGCTAAAGTAGTTATTGCCATTACGCGTCCTCCATTGCTTACAATGCCTTCATCAGTTTGGGCTGTGCCTGCATGAAAGACTAAACTGTCTTTGATGGTTTCTATATTTTTAATTAGTTTTCCTTTTTCGTAGGCTTCAGGATAACCTTGGCTTACAAGCATTACAGTGGCGGCATGTTTGGGCGATAGGTTACATGTTTTGGTATAAAGTGTTTCATCTTTCAACGAAGATAAAAGTTCTACTAAATCACTTTCGATGCGTGGCATAACAACTTCTGTTTCTGGATCGCCCATGCGACAATTGTATTCGATGACATACGGATTATTATCCACTTTTATTAAGCCAATAAATACAAAACCTTTGTATGTAATGCCATCTGATTGAATACCTTTGATTGTAGGTTCTACGACTTGCGAAATTACTTTTTGCATAAATGCATCGTTTGCAAATGGCACCGGAGACACCGCGCCCATACCGCCTGTATTTAAACCTGTATCGCCTTCGCCAATACGTTTATAATCTTTGGCAGTTGGGAGTAAGACGTAATTTTTTCCATCGGTCAAGACAAATACAGAACATTCTATTCCTTTTAAAAATTGTTCAATGACAACTTTACTACTTGCTTCGCCAAATTTTTTATCTTGTATCATGTCCGAAAAAGTTTGTAATGCATCTTCGTGCGATTCGGCTATTACTACACCTTTGCCAGCGGCCAAGCCATCGGCTTTAAGTACTATTGGTAAAGTATGTTGCTTGATGTAAGCAATACCGTCTTCATAATTGCTTGCATTGAATTCGCGATAATCGGCAGTAGGAATTGAATGCTTGGCCATAAATTCTTTGGCAAAGGCTTTGCTACCTTCTAGCATAGCACCTTGTTTGGATGGTCCTATGACATGTATGTGTTTTAAGGTATCGTCAGCTTGGAAGAAATCGTAAATTCCATTGACCAATGGATCTTCAGGTCCTATCACTACCATATCAATATGTTCGTGGTTACAAATTGTTCGAATACGCGCAAAATCATTGACATCGCATTTCATGTTGATGCCATACATAGCCGTACCAGGATTTCCGGGAGCAATTAAAAGCCGACTACAATATCTGCTTTGAGCTATTTTCCATGCCAATGCATGCTCGCGACCACCACTACCAAGTATAAGAATCTTCATAATTTACGATTAAACTGTAAAGGTAAAAAGGGAATTATCAAAAGAGGAATGAATCAAGGTTTGATTTCTAAAATTATAATATCAAGAAATAGTATTCGTAGAACAACAAAATCTGGGATGAAGTTTACTATCGAAAATCATTTGAAAATCAACTTTTAGACTTGTTTAAATACGTTTTAAATACTCCTCTAAATGAATCTGTTGAAAATTAGAAGGCTTTAAATATAGTTGAATAGAAAAAAACGTTCTATATTGGCATATTAAAACTACAAAATGGAAAATACACAAGTGCAAAAAGGACATCCTAAGGGACTTTACTTTTTATTTTTTACTGAAATGTGGGAACGTTTTAGTTATTATGGCATGAGAGCAATATTTATCTTGTTCATGACAAGGATATTATTGTTAAATGATGCCGATGCATCTCAGATTTATGGAAGTTACACAGGATTGGTTTATTTGACACCGCTTTTAGGAGGTTATTTGTGCGATAAATTTTTAGGCAATCGTCGTAGTATCGTTATTGGTGGTTTATTGATGGCAATTGGTCAATTTTTGATGTTTATGAGTGCTTCAGCAGGTGCTGAAGGTGGTGTAACCTTAATGTGGGCTGGACTTACAGCACTCATTGTAGGGAATGGATTTTTCAAACCTAATATTTCAACCATGGTGGGACAATTGTATCCAGCTAATGACCGTAGAATAGATAGTGCATTCACCATTTTTTACATGGGTATTAATTTGGGAGCATTTTTCTCGCCATTGGTTTGTGGTTCTATGGATTTTAAATGGGGCTTTTTGGCGGCTTGCATTGGAATGTTGATAGGATTAGCAACATTTATATTTTTCCAAAAGAAATATTTAATCTCTGAGGAAGGTAAAGAAATTGGTTTGCCAGTCAAAGCGCTAGATATCAAAGCAATTTTAACTATTGTGGGCTCTATATCTATCATATTCTTTATGCTCAACTTTAAACAAATGTTTAAAAGCGATATTGATATCATAAGTTATTTCATATATGGCGCTATGATTGCTATGCCAATTATAATTTTAACCGACAAAAGCCTTACAGGTATTGAGACAAAGCGAATTATTGTTATTTTTATCTTAGCATTTTTTGTGATCTTTTTTTGGGGAGCTTTTGAACAAGCAGGTGCATCATTGACCTTGTTTGCAGATAGACAAACAGATAGAAGTTTATTTGGTTGGGAAATGCCTGCGTCATATTTTCAATCGGTTAATCCACTTGCGGTTATTGCTTTGGCGCCTGTTTTTACTATTATTTGGGGTTTTCTTTATGCTAGAAAATTAGAACCATCGTCTCCTAAAAAAATGGCAATTGGTTTGACATTAGTTGCTTTAGGCTATGTTGTTATTGCTATTGCTGTAAAAGGTTTAGGCCTTGGTGATAAAGTATCTATGTGGTGGTTAATAGCTTTATATATCATACATTCAATGGGCGAATTGTGTTTGTCGCCTATTGGCTTATCTATGGTGTCTAAATTGGCTCCTTTACGTTTATCTTCTCTTATGATGGGTACTTGGTTTTTGGCCAATGCAGCTGCCAATAAATTTGCAGGTACGTTGAGTGCATTAATTCCTCCAAGTGGGGCTGCAGATCCTAATGTTCCTGTAGTTTATCCATCTTTTGTTGGATTTCAAATTACGAATTTATATGAGTTTTTCATGTTGTTTATTGTCATGACAGGGGTCGCAGCTGGTATATTATTTGTACTAAGCTCATGGTTAGAACGTATGATTATTGAAAAACATACAGACGAAGTGCAAGTTGCACACGAATTATAGTAATTTCTTTTAAATATTTCCTTTTTAAAAATCCTCAACATTGCGTTGGGGATTTTTTTTATGGTGTATAAATTCATAAGCCTTTTTTACTTTTTTAAGTATCCACTACTTATGTTTGCATAATAGCAATTATGCACCTTTAAGGCAGTTTTTTTGTTTGATTTAAACACGTTATCTTCTCTTATTTCTTAGAATTCACAGATTATCCACAATGTAATTTAGTTTTTGCACCATTGAAATTCGCTGAAACGCTTTACTGTCAATGATTTCAGTGGTTTAGCCTGTGGATAAATAAGATTTGTTAATCATTGTGATAGTTTGTGGGAAATTGTGTTATTTTGTGTCACTAAATGATTTAAATCCCTCAATGTCAAACTTTTTAGGAGAATATGAAGTAACCCTGGACTCAAAAGGAAGATTTATGCTTCCTGTTGGGTACAAACGTCAGCTTGGCGAAGCTGAGGGTACGCGCTATATCCTAAGTCGTGGATTTGAGAAATGTTTGACCCTTTATACTGAGGGGCAATGGGAAAAAGTAGCTTCTGTCGTTCGTCGTTTGAATGAGTTTAGCGCCAAAGCACGCAATTTTAAGCGTGTGTTTTTAAATGGTGCTACGTTTATCGAACCAGATGCTGCCGGTCGTATTCTCATTTCCAAAAGTATGATAGAGCATGCAGGTTTATCCAAGGACATTGTCTTCTCAGCTCAAATGGATAAAGTGGAGCTTTGGGATGCAGAAACGTTCCGTAAGGAAATGAGTATGAGTGCCGAAGATTTAAGTGATTTAGCGAATGAAGTGTTGGGTAGTGATTTTTTAAATCCCCTTGATGGGCAATAAAAATGAGCGAAACTACATTTTATCACACCGCAGTTCTTTTACATGAATGTATCGATCAGCTTCAAATTAAACCTTCAGGTGTATACTTGGATGCAACGTTTGGTGGTGGTGGTCACAGCAAAGAAATCTTGAAGCAGCTTGGTCCCGAAGGGAAATTAATCGTTTTTGACCAAGACAAAGATGCACGTCGCAATTTACCTGAAGATTCAAGGGTACTTTTCGTGCCTGAAAATTTCAGATATGCAGCACGTTTTGTTCGTTTGTACAAACTCGGACAACTCAATGGTGTATTGGCCGATTTGGGTGTGAGTTCTTTTCAGTTTGATACCGCCGAAAAAGGGTTTTCTATTCGATTTGATGCGCCATTAGATATGCGTATGGATCAACGAAACCCGATTACGGCAGAGAAAATTGTCAATACTTATTCCGAAAAGCAATTGCAAGATGTGTTTGAACAATATGGCGAAGTGACGAATGCAAAAACTTTGGCTAAACGTATTGTTGATGTGCGCGGTGCGATGAAAATTAATTCTATTCAAGAGTTTAAACAAGCGATTTCAACTTGTGTGTATGGCAATCCAAACAAGTATTTGGCTCAGGTTTTTCAAGCACTGCGAATCGAAGTCAATCAAGAATTAAATGTGCTAAAGGAATTTTTAGAAACCATCACACCTTGCTTGGCTCCTAGTGGTCGATTATGTGTGATTACGTTTCATTCCCTTGAAGATAGGATAGTGAAAAACTGGATGAAGAACGAACGGTTTGAAGAAGAGGATCATTACTTAGTACATTCTAAAGTAGAAAAAAGGCTAACGGTAAAAAGTAAAAAACCAATTCTACCGAGCGATCATGAACTCAAACAAAATTCTAGATCACGAAGTGCAAAATTGCGTGTAGCTGAAAGAACTGAAAAATAAAAAACAACAACTTAAAATTATCATATAACATCATATCATGTCAGACAATATTCGCTCACTAACACAACGTATCCCAGACTGGAAGCAGCTGTTGAATACGGTTGGCAATAAAGGTATTGCGAGCAATATTCCGTTTATTTTGTATTGTGCTTTTTTGAGTATTATTTATATCACCATGAATCATTTTGCTGAAAATACCATTCGTGAAATCAATAGAACAGCGAAAGACTTAAAAGAATACCGTTGGAAATATGTCGATGAAAAAACGCAGATTATGTTTTTGACCAAAGAAAGTCAATTAGAAAAAGGGGCCGTATTGCTAGGGCTCGAAAAAACAAAAGTACCACCTTATAAAATACAAGTTACCTTGAGTCAACCATAATGAAAATCAGTAAAGACATACGATTTAGAGTATACATTACCTTTTTGGGGATGTGTATTTTTGGTGTAATGATCCTCTATAAGGGCGCTAAAATACAGATCAAGGAAGGAAAGGAGTTAATATCTATGTCGGATAGTTTGCATACTAAAATTGACGTGATACAACCCGAACGTGGCAATATATATTCAGAAGATGGAAGTTTATTGGCATCATCGATTCCTCAGTTTGATATTCATATCGATTTAAAAGCAATTGATCAAGATACATTTTATCATTACATAGAACCCCTTTCAAAAGGATTAGCGCAAGTGCTTAAGGATTATACTTGGTTAGAATATAAAGAAACCTTGAGTAAGGAATTTGAATTAGGAAACCGTTATTATTTTTTGAAGAAGAAAGCTAGCTACGAACAATATTTGGCTTTGCGCAAAATGAAGCCATTTAGCAAAGGACAAAACAGAGGAGGATTTATAGTTGAGTCCAATACAAAACGAATTAATCCATTTGGTTTGTTAGCCAATCGTGTGATTGGATTGAGTCGAAAGAATGCCGAAAATGTAGGCATAGAAAGAGAATATGATAAATACCTTCAAGGTAGTCAGGGACAACGTGTGGTACGTTGCATTGCAGGTGGTACTTGGGTGCCATTGGATGGTTCGGAAATTGATCCCGAAAATGGAAAAGATGTTATCACGACACTAGATGTCAATATACAGGATGTAGCTGAGAATGCCTTGTTGCATCAAATTGAAAAAGAAGAAGCTGCTTATGGAACTTGTATTGTCATGGAAGTGAAGACAGGTAAAATCAAAGCTATTGCGAATTTGGGCAGACAAGAAGATGGTACCTATTACGAAGACTTGAATTATGCCTTGCAGCGTATTGAGCCAGGTTCGACCTTTAAATTGGTTTCCTTGATTTCATTGTTTAAAGATAAATTAGTGACTATCGATCAAACCGTAAACTGTCAAGGTGGTACTGCTCGATTTGGGACTTATACTATACGAGATAGCCATTCAGGACTCGGACTTTTATCTGTCAAAGATGCATTTGCAAAATCGTCTAATGTCGCATTCGCAAAATTAATTCATGAAAATTATAAAGATCGAATTGGTAGCTATTGGACCAACTTACATGCTTTAGGTTTAGATCAATTAACTGGTCTTGGTATGACAGGTGAAGTAAAGCCAAGTATCAAAAAAGATTCTACCACAAATGGCAAATATACCTTAGCTTATATGGGTATGGGTTATGCCATTATGATTACACCATTGCATACCTGTATGGTTTACAATACCATTGCTAACGGAGGAAAATTAATGAAACCATATTTGGTCAACAGTGTTCGTGAGTATGGACATGATATAATAACCTATCAACCACAAATTGTAAACCAAGATATTTTGGATTCAACATCTATTGAGCAAATAAAATCTGCACTTTTTGAAGTGGTTGAAAGTGGAACTGGCAAAGCGTTGAAAAATCCTTTTTATACTATTTGTGGCAAAACTGGAACAGCACAATTTGCTGGTAAAGGGATTAAGTATTCAGATCGAGTTTACCATGGTTCATTTGTTGGTTTTTTTCCAAAAGAAGATCCACAGTATACCATATGTGTAGTATTACGAACTAAAAAAGGATCAAACAATTATTATGGTGGACAAATAGCATTGCCAATTTTTAAAGAAGTTGCGAATAGGTTATATGCGATTAATATGCATAAAGTCAACTCCATTGCTAGTCAAGAAAAACTCAATGTGCCGCTTTTGCCTAAAAGCATGAAAGTAAGCGAATACAATATTCTAGCATCTAAACTTGGGTTAAAACCTCAACAGCAAAACAGTCAACAATGGATACAATCTGTAGTGAAAGATAGTACAGGGAAAATGGTCTTAACTGCTACAACACACGCTAAAAATCTCGTGCCGAATGTAAGTGGTATGGGTTTGCGCGATGCGATTTATGTGTTGGAACAAGCCGGTTTAAAAGTTATCACTGTAGGTAAAGGAAAAGTGGCACAGCAATCCATTGCACCTGGATCGAATATACAAAAAGGGGAACGAATAACAATAGAACTCATTTAATTGAATAATTTAAATAAAATATTATCCGCTATTCAACCATTGAACATCATTGGTCAATCCGATGTTCAGATTGAAGCACTTCAACTTGATTCACGCAAGGTTGGAGTAGGAGATTTGTTTATAGCTATTCAGGGTACTCATGCTGATGGTCATTCGTATATCCAACAAGTTATAGCGCAAGGTGCTTGTGCAATTGTTTGCGAAAAAATACCTGCCGATTTAAATCCTAAAGTATGTTACATACAAGTAGCTGATGCTGCGCTTGCAGCAGGTTTGTTGGCCTCGGCCTTTTACGGAAATCCTTCTGCTTCGCTGAAGTTAGTCGGTATTACAGGTACGAATGGTAAAACCACTTGTGCTACATTGCTGTTCAATTTGTTTCGAAAATTAGGTTATACATCTGGTTTGATTTCTACGATTCAAAATCAAATCAATGATGCCATTATACCAGCTACACATACTACGCCAGATGCTATAGCATTGCAAGCTTTGTTGGCTCAAATGAAATCTGCAGGTTGTGATTATGTTTTTATGGAAGTTAGCTCGCATGCTGTACACCAAAAGCGAATAGCTGGCGCAACTTTTACAGGTGCATGTTTTACAAACATCACACACGATCATTTAGATTATCATCATACGTTTGAAGAATATATCAGAGTCAAAAAAATGTTTTTTGATAATCTTCCGTCTACTGCATTTGCATTGACAAATGCGGATGACAAACGTGGTTTGGTTATGTTGCAAAATACCAAAGCAAAAAAACTTACGTATTCATTACAAACGCTTGCAGAATACAAAGGGAAAGTACTTGAAAATAATTTGACAGGTTTGATCATGACTATCAACAATCAGGAAGTGTATCTGAAAATGATTGGTGAATTTAATGCCTACAATGTATTGTGTGTATACGGAGCAGCGTGTGAGTTGGGACAAGACCCTCAACATGTTTTAACCATGCTATCTATGCTTACAGGTGCAGAAGGTCGCTTTGATTATATCGTATCTGAAAAAGAACAAATATTAGGCATCGTAGATTATGCACATACACCCGATGCTTTACTCAATGTATTGGCTACAATCAACAAATTGAGAAAAGGAAATGAAACTCTATTTACGATAGTAGGCTGTGGTGGCGATCGTGATAAAACCAAACGTCCCGTTATGGCTTTGGTCGCTTGCGAACATAGCAATCGTGTCATATTTACTTCAGATAATCCACGAAGTGAAAATCCGACTACTATTTTACACGAAATGGAAGCAGGTGTGCCTGTGCACCAACATCGAAAATTTGTAAGTATACCTGACCGTAAAGAGGCAATCAAAATGGCTTGCAGTATAGCTGAGCAAGGCGATATTGTCTTAATAGCCGGTAAGGGACACGAAAAATACCAAGATATCAATGGGGTAAAACATCCATTTGATGATAAAAAAATTCTTAAGGAAATGTTTGAATTATTTGAAAAATAACGATTAAAAAACCAGCATGCTATACCACTTATTTACATATCTAAAACAACATTTCGACATCCCAGGTGCCGGTGTTTTTTATTTTATTTCGTTCCGTACAGCGTTGGCTATTATTTTGTCTTTAATCATTTCATTAGTCTATGGCAAACGATTAATCAAGTATTTGCATCGCAAACAAATTGGCGAAACTGTTCGTGATTTAGGACTTGCTGGTGAAAAACAAAAAAGTGGTACACCAACAATGGGTGGTATTATTATCATAGCAGCAATATTGATTCCAACGTTGTTGTTTGCACGAATTGAAAATGTCTATATTCTTCTGATGATTATCTCTACGATATGGTTAGGGATTATTGGTTTCATCGATGATTATATCAAAGTATTTAAAAAGAATAAAGAAGGCCTTGCTGGTCGATTCAAAATATTGGGTCAAATAGGTCTAGGTATTATAGTAGGTCTCACAATGTACTACAATGAAAATGTGTATATCGTTCGCGAAACAACAGGCGGAAAACCTGCCATGTATAGCAGCACAGATAAGGTAATTAAAGATGGTATAGTTCGAGTAGACGATAAAGGGGTTACAAGAACATATGCACGTGTTAAAAGTGTGGTGACTACAATTCCATTTGCAAAAAATCACGAATTGAGTTATGCAAAAATATCCGCTTGGTTCGGCGAAAATTCAATGAATTTTTTAACACCATTAATATATATCCTCTTCGTAATTTTTATTATCACAGCGGTATCCAATGGAGCCAACATCACCGATGGGCTCGATGGACTAGCTACAGGAACAAGTGCAATTATAGGGATATGTTTAGCCCTCTTTGCATACCTTTCCGGCAACTTCAATTTTGCGCGTTACCTCAATATTATGCCTATTCCCAACTTGGACGAACTCTCTATTTTTATTGGAGCTTTTGTTGGTGCTTGTATTGGCTTTTTGTGGTACAATAGTTTCCCGGCACAAGTGTTTATGGGAGATACTGGTAGCTTAGCTCTCGGTGGTATTATTGCCTCTTTGGCTATTATTATTCGCAAAGAATTGTTGATTCCGATTATATGTGGAGTGTTTTTAATTGAAAATTTAAGTGTGATGATTCAAGTTGGATATTTTAAATGGACCAAACGAAAATATGGAGAAGGTCGAAGGGTGTTTTTGATGTCGCCTTTGCATCATCATTATCAAAAATTAGGCTATCACGAAAGTAAAATAGCCATACGATTTTGGATTATAGGAATTGTTTTGGCAGTGTTAAGTGTCGTAACCTTGAAACTTCAATAAATAAAAAATAATAATTAAATAGTGAAATACGATTTAGTAATACTAGGTAGTGGCGAAAGCGGAACAGGTGCAGCTTTGCTTGCAAAGCAAAAGGGCATTGCTGTGTTCGTGAGCGATATGGGTAGTATTCCAAAAAAGTATAAAGCTGAATTGGATGAACAAGGTATTGCGTATGAAGAACGTCAGCATACGGAAGCAATAATTTTGGGAGCAAAAGAAATTATCAAAAGTCCAGGTATACCAGAAAAAGTAGCCATCATTCAAAAAATAAGACAACACAATATTCCTCTTATGAGCGAAATCGAATTTGCATTTCGTTATAAAGGAGATAGTAAAATACTTTGCATAACAGGTAGCAATGGCAAAACCACAACCACAACCTTAACCTACGAAATATTCAAACAAGATGGAATTGATGTTTCTGTTGTAGGTAATATAGGGTACAGTTTTGCTCGACAAATTGCTATTCAACCCACACAATGGTATGTGATGGAAATCAGTAGTTTTCAACTCGATGATATCTATACCTTCAGACCCGATATTGCGGTAATAACGAATATCACACCCGATCATTTAGATCGATACCAATACGATTTTAATCTGTATGTACAGGCAAAATTTAATATAGCAAAATTTCAAACAGCCGATGACTTTCTGATACTATGTAAAGACGATAAGGCAAGCAATCAATTTTTAGAAACGAACCAATTAACCCCCAAAATTCTCTATTTCACCATGAACGAACAATTAAACACAGACGGAGCTTATATGAATCAAAACGAACTAATATTACGCGCAAATGGTGAGCCATTTTCTATTTCTATCAATGACCTTTCGTTGAAGGGTAAACACAATCAGTATAATTCGATGGCTGCTGGTATTTCTTCACGCGTAGCTGAGGTAAGAAATGAATCGATACGTGAATGCCTCAAAAATTTCAGATCGATTGAACATCGTATGGAGCCTGTTGCAAGTATACGCGGCGTTGAATTCATCAACGACAGTAAGGCGACTAACTTGAACAGTGTTTGGTATGCTTTAGAAAGCATGCGCAAACCGACCATCTTGATTTTAGGTGGCGTTGATAAAGGCAATGATTATTCAGAGATTGCAGATTTAGTTAAAGAGAAAGTGAAAGCTATTGTTTGCTTAGGTTTAGATAATTCTGCAATACATGCTGCATTTGATTCTATTGTAAAAGTTGTAGATACGGAGTCTACCAATGATGCTGTAAAGCTAGCTTATGAGTTTGCAACCTCTGGCGATTGTGTGTTGCTTTCACCAGCGTGCGCAAGCTTTGATTTGTTCAAAAACTATGAAGATCGTGGTGAACAATTTAAGCAATCCGTTCGAGCACTTTAATACAAAACATTTTTAATCATTACCAATAACAGACTTTAAAACACATGCAACAACTCATACATCGAACAAAAGGCGACCGCATAATTTGGGGTGTGGTGATTGTATTGTCATTGATGAGTTTGATGGCGGTATATAGTGCGACAGGGTCTTTGGCGTATCGCAAACACCAAGCCAATGAATTTTACTTAATTAAACAATTGGGTACATTAATCGCTGGTTTAGGTATTATTTATGTAGCTCACCGAGTTAAGTATACTATCTACTCACAGCTTGCTGTTTTGTTTTTTGCTATTAGTGTGCCTTTGTTATTGTATACCTTATTTTTTGGAACCACATTAAATGAAGGTTCAAGATGGATACGACTCCCAGGTGTTGGCATTACGTTTCAAACATCAGATTTGGCAAAGCTTGCGCTGTTTATGTTTCTCGCCCGACAGTTGTCGCGCATGCAAAATGATTTAGATAATTTAAAGCGTGTAACGATTAATATTTTCCTACCTGTTATCCTAATATGTGGACTTATTGCCATGGCAAATTTATCAACAGCTATAATGATTGCTATGTCTTGTTCTGTATTATTTTTTATAGGTCGTATACGCTTCAAACATTTATTGATTTTAGGAGCTTCGGCAATGATATTGTTCGGGGTATTGTTTACAGTCTCAAAAATAACTGGCTTTGGCCGAGCAGCTACCTGGGAACAACGGATTAAAGATTTCACATCGGATAATAAAGAAGATGTTCCCTTTCAAGTCTTACAAGCTAAAATAGCCATTGCACAAGGTGGTGCCATAGGCAAAGGTCCAGGCAATAGTTCTCAACGCAATTTCTTACCACATCCTTACTCAGATATGATTTATCCTATTATCATTGAAGAGTATGGGTTAGTTTTTGGTGGTTTTGGACTTATATTTTTATACCTCTTATTCCTGTGGCGAAGCATTTTATTATTCAGGCGATGTCCATATGCATTTGGTGCTTTCTTGGCTGTAGGATTAAGTTTTACATTGGTCTTTCAAGCATTCCTCAATATGGGTGTAGCGGTCAATTTATTGCCTGTTACGGGATTGACTTTACCCTTAGTCAGTATGGGTGGTTCTTCCATTTGGTTTACATGTTTGGCTATTGGTATTATATTAAGTGTCAGTCGATTTGTAGAAGATGCAGAAGGCGATCAAACAACTGAACCCGAATCAAGTTCAATCATAGAAACAGAAGAATAAACAATGAGTGAAACAAAACAAATAAAACTAATCATAGCAGGTGGTGGCACCGGGGGGCATATATTCCCTGCGGTAGCTATTGCCAATGCCATGAAACGCATGCATCCGCAATGCGAGATTTTATTTGTGGGAGCAAAAGGCAAAATGGAAATGGAGAAAGTGCCTAAAGAAGGTTACAATATTGTTGGTTTGGATATTGCCGGCTTCGATCGAAGTTCATTGTTTAAAAATATTTTCTTGCCATTTAAATTAATTAAAAGTTTTTTACAAGCTAAAAAAATTATCGCCGACTTTAAGCCTAATGTTGCAGTAGGAGTAGGTGGTTATGCCAGCTTCCCAGTGTTATATATGGCTCAAACAAAGGGTATACCGACATTGGTGCAGGAGCAAAATTCATTTGCTGGTAAAAGCAATAAAGTATTAGGCAAAAAAGCGAAAGCAGTTTGTGTTGCGTATAGAGATATGGAGCGATTTTTTCCAAAGGAAAATATTGTCTACACTGGAAATCCAATACGAAAAGCAATCGCTCAAAATAATATTTCTAAAGAAGAAGGAGCCGCTTTCTTTAACCTAAATTCCAATCAAAAAATAGTATTTGCATTTGGTGGAAGCCTCGGCGCAAAAAGCATCAATGAAACATTAATGGCTCAATTTAAACAAATCATTGATGCAGGTGCTCAATTGATATGGCAAACAGGCACAACTTATTTTCAGCAAGCTAAAGACGCTGTAAAAGGTTATGAACATGCTATTAAAGTCTTTGATTTTATTCGTGAAATGGACTATGCTTATGCAGCGGCAGATATCATAATATCTAGAGCAGGTGCTTCTTCGATTTCTGAATTATGCGTCGTAGGCAAACCCGTGATATTCGTACCTTTTCCATTTGCAAGCGAAGATCATCAAACGCACAATGCCATGGCATTGGTCAATTCTAATGCTGCAATGATGGTTAAAAACAGTGATACAGATAATGCCTTATTGTCCAAAGTGATGTTACTCCTCAACGACAATACGCATTGCGATCTTATGCGAAACAATATTAAACAACTTGCAATTACCGATGCTGATGATCGAATTGCTTTAAAACTAACTGAACTAGCAAACGCATGAATTTAGCAACTATACAACGAGTTTATTTTGTCGGTATTGGTGGTATCGGTATGAGTGCATTGGCGCGTTTTTTCAACGAGAAAAATGTACATGTCAGTGGGTACGATAAAACGCCAACTCCGCTTACACAAATCTTGCAAACCGAAGGTATTGATATTCACTTTACAGAAGATATTAGCCTCATTGATCAGCAAGCTGATCTTGTTATCTATACACCTGCTATTCCAGCTGCTCATGCAGAGTTGGTTTGGTATCAGCAGAATAAATACAATGTAGTCAAACGTAGTGATGTATTGCAGTACATTTCTGAACAGATGAATGCTGTTTGTGTAGCAGGTACACATGGCAAAACAACCATCTCTACATTAATCGCTCATATACTGCGACATACAGGCTACGGATGCAACGCATTTTTAGGGGGCATTTCGAGCAACTATGGCGTCAATTATTGGAGTAGTACAAACGAATGTGCTGTCATAGAAGCAGACGAGTATGACCGTAGTTTTTTGAAATTAAAACCTTCAATAGCAGTTGTAACTGCTATGGATGCCGATCATTTGGATATTTACGGCACCGCCGAAGAAATGGAGCGTTGTTATTTGCAATTTGTATCGCAGATCAAAGATACCTTAGTATTCAAACATGGCCTGCACAGAAGCAAAGAGTTTACAGCACCCAATCAAGTGTCGTATAGTTTACAAAACGATGCTGCTACCTATTATGCTTCCGACATTAGAATGAATCAAGGTTCGTACCATTTTACGTTTTGCAAGCAAGGCGATGTTATGGCAGAGATTGATTTAAATATCGGTGGTATGCACAATGTTGAAAATACCATTGCAGCTTTAGCTGTTTGTGATTTACTACATATCGATATTGAAAAAGTTAAAATGGCCATTGCTGATTTTAAAGGCGTGAAGCGACGCTTTGAGTATATTATTAAAAATAATAGTCTTGTATATATCGACGATTATGCACACCATCCAGAAGAGTTGCGCATGTTAATTTCGAGCGCGAAAGCATTGTTTCGAAACAGAAAAGTGAGTGTGGTATTTCAACCTCATTTGTTTACTCGCACACGTGATTTTGTCGATGGCTTTGCAGAAAGTTTAGACTTGGCCGATGAAGTTATTTTGCTTGACATCTATCCTGCACGCGAATTGCCGATTGAAGGTATTACAAGTCAAATTATATTAGACAAAATGAGTTTGAACAACAAACATATTTTACAAAAATCGTCGATACTTGATTGGGCTAAGGCTTCTCAACTCGATGTTTTAATTACAGCAGGTGCTGGCGATATAGATACTTTAATTAACCCTTTAAAAGAACTCTTGGATACAAAATAAATGAATCAGCGGTTGAAGAAAATATTACGCAATATTGTATTCTTGTTATCAATACCCTTGTTGATATCTGCTTTTGTATTTGCTCAAAAAAGTACAGATAAAGATGTGTGCAAAGGATTAGACATTGATATCGTTCACACTGATTTGAGTTTTGTTACTGAAAACGATATTATTGATATCGTCGAAAAAGCAGGTGTTCGACCTGAGGCAAGTTTTATCAATGCAATTCATTTGACTGATGTCGAAAAAGCCTTGCAAGACAATAAATGGATTAAATCTGCGAATGCATTCATAGGCTCTGATCAAATCTTATATGTTACTGTAGATCAAAAAAGACCTGTAATTCGCATAGTAGAAAACGACAACTCAGACTATGCCTATTACTTGGATGCGCAAACCAACCCCATTGAATTGTCAGCACAATACAGTCCTAGCTTGCCTGTTGTTACTACGCCTAGTTTGTCTTATAGCCAAAAAGATAATCAATTGAAATCTGATTTAGTGACCTTGTCACATTTTATCCAAGAAGATTCTTTTTGGAATGCGGCCATTGCGCAAATCAATGTACGTACTGATGGTATGATTGAGTTGATTCCAAGCTTAGGAAATCAAGTGATTCTTATAGGTACAATCGAGGATCTTGACAATAAAATGAGTCGATTACTGACCTTCTACCAACAAGGTATGCAAACAGTCAATTGGGATGTGTACGATGAAATCGATTTGCGATTTGCAGGACAAGTAGTTTGCCGCAATTATCAAGGTGAGGTGCTGACACAAAATCCTTACGATAAACCTTTGCCTGCAAAGGCTAAACCTGTTGTACCATCTACAGCAACACCTGTAGTAGCACAAAATAATTTACAGCCAAAAACAGTCAATGCCAAACCAGCACCAAAAGTGATTGTCAAGAAAACAACAAATGATGTCAGTAAAACTTCGACACCCAAAAAAGTTATACAAGCCAACCAGGCGGCGAAGCCAAAACCAAAAGATAAAGTCAAAGAACAACCCAAAATAGAAAAAACAAACCCAACAAAACCCATCACAAACTAAAAGAATAAAAAACGATTATGAACATGCAAAACGAAAACCCAGTTATAGTAGGATTAGATATTGGTACTACAAAAATTGCTGCTATTGCAGGACGAAAAAACAAATTTGGTAAATTAGAAATACTTGGATTTGGACGTGCGGATAGCAGTGGCGTCAATCATGGTATGGTGCTCAATATCGAAGAGTGTATTCGTTCAATCAATTTGGCTTTAGAAAATTGTCTAGAGACGAATCCCAATTTAAATATCAAAGAAGTCTATGTCGGTATAGCTGGTCATCATATCAAAAGTTTACAAACAAGAGGCGATCGCGTATTGGCCAATATTGAAGAAGAGATTCGCAAAGAAGATATCGATGCTTTACTCAAAGATCAATACAAAACTTATATCCCAACAGGCGATCAAATTATCGATATCATACCACAAGATTTCACAGTGGATACTTTAACTGGATTGTCCTTGCAGCAAGTAACGGGTATGACGGGTATCAAAATTGGTGCAAACTTTCATATCGTAACAGGCGATAAATCGGCGATTAAAAATATATATCGTTGCGTAACGCGCGCAGGTTTAGCTACTAAAGATTTGGTGTTGCAGCCTTTGGCTTCAGCAGCAGCAGTAATGTGTGCCGAAGATTTTGAGTCGGGTGTAGCCATTGTCGATATTGGTGGTGGTACCACAGACCTTGCAGTATTTCACGAAGGGATGTTGAAGCATACTGCGGTTATACCTATAGCAGGTGTCAATATCACAAACGATATACGTTTAGGTTTGGGTGTATTACGCTCGCAAGCAGAACAAATGAAAGTTCAATTTGGTATGGCGCTTGCAGAAGAAGCCAAGTCAAATGCCTTTATCACTATTCCAGGTTTGAAAGGACAACAACCCAAAGAAATTTCGGCTAAAAATTTAGCCAACATCATTCAATGTCGTATGGAAGAAATACTTGAGTATGTCATGTATCATTTAAAGCAATTAAATCTACACGACAAATTACATGGTGGTATTATCCTTACAGGTGGTGGTAGTCAGTTAAAACATTTGATTCAATTGACTGAATACCGCACAGGCTTACCAACACGAATTGGTTTGCCAAACGAGCATTTAGCCTCAGGCTATGCTTCCGAATTGATGAAGCCAATGTATGCAACTTGTATTGGTTTAATACTACGTGGCTACGACGATTACGAAAGCAATCGCTTACGCTTTATATCTGGCAATTCGGACGATTCTGAAGGCAATAGCGAAGCGAGCGAAGGTACATTTGTCAACATGGCACAAACCTACGAACTCAGCCCTGAGGAATTGCTCAAGCAGGAATTTGGCGATAGCCCTAGTATGCAACAAGCACCAAGCGAACCGCAAGCCTATGAACCAGAAGTTCAAGAACATCAAGCTCAAGTGCCGATGGATTTGTTTAGTCAACCACCAGCAGCACCGCAAGAACCTCGTGCAAGTATGAGCGAAAAAATAGAAAAAAGAACCAAGCATATTAGTAACGTGTTTAACACTGTTAAAAACAAAGTGATTTTTTGGTTCGAAAACGTCGAGGACGAACAATTCGATAAATAAAATATTCAACAATTAACCCCATTTTAAATTTAACCCCATAAATTCAAAACAATGATTCAATTTGAGCTTCCACAAAACAATTCCTCTATCATCAAAATTATTGGTGTAGGAGGTGGCGGCGGTAATGCCGTTAATTACATGTACAACTTAGGTATAGATGGTGTAGACTTTATTGTGTGCAATACCGACCAAAAAGCCTTGAACAACAGTTCAGTTCCCAAACGTATCCAACTTGGACCACATTTGACACAAGGACTTGGTGCGGGTGCCAATCCCGAAATCGGTATGCGTGCTTGCCAAGAAAGTATTGACGAAATCGAACGCTTACTGATCGACAATACCAAAATGGTATTTGTAACTGCAGGAATGGGCGGTGGTACGGGTACAGGTGGTGCACCTATCGTGGCCAAAGTAGCTAAGGATTTAGGTATACTCACTGTTGGTATCGTTACTACACCATTTTCGTACGAAGGGAAGCGTCGCAAAAATCAAGCAGAAGAAGGTATCGAAGCCTTGCGACAAAATGTCGATACCATCCTTGTAATATCCAATGATAAACTACGCCAACAATTTGGCAATATACCTGCATCGCAAGCATTTTGCCGTGCAGACGATATCTTAGCTACGGCTACTAAATGCATTACAGACGTCATCAATTCGCAAGGACATATCGTGGTGGATTTTGCGGATGTAAGCACCGTTATGCGCAATGGTGGTGTAGCCATACTCGGTAGTGCTACTGCCAAAGGCGAAAACAGAGCCTACGAAGCCGTAGAACAAGCTATCAATTCACCTTTACTGAACGACGATAATATCAAAGGTGCAAAATGGGTATTGCTCAATATCAATTCGGCACATGGTGTACACGAACATACTTTGGACGAAGTCGAAATGATACAAGCCTTTGTACAAGAACAAGCTGGCGACGATTGCGATGTTATATTTGGTACAGGCTTCGACGACAACTTAGGCGAAGAAATCAGCGTGACGATTATAGCTACAGGTTTCGAATACAAAAAAATTGAAAATGCATATAGCAAAGAACAATTGAAACCTCATCACGAAAAAACCAAAGAAGTCTATGTCTTGAAAACAGAAGAAGAGACTAGAGCCATCGACAATGCAGCTCAATATCCTACAGAAGAACAAAAGCCCGATACCACACTCGAAGCTGTGATAGATCCATTAGCACCTACGATGTTTATTGTAGAACCGCCAGCAGTACCTTCTCGCTTGGCCTTTGGTATGGGTAGACCATTCATGCAAGCCAAACCACAAGTCATCGAAGAAGAAAAAATAGTCATGTCCTTACAAGAAGAGCCTAGCCATACAACACTAGAGGAAATTGTACACATCGATCAACTGCCTATGGCTGAAGCTGAAGTGCCTAAGCAAGCCGAAGCTGAAGTAGAACCAATGCAAATGTATATCCAAGAAAAACCTACTATACCTTCTGCAGACATACAGTCCGAATTGGATTCATTGTTTATTGGTACGGCTACACAACAGGAAGCTGAACCACAACTCAAAGATGAGTATGTAACCATCAAGGGCATTACCTTAAATAGACGCAAAGGCAGTCGTATGCAAACCGACAGCGAACTCGAAGCAGAAGTCAACTTCGAATTGCAGAAGCGAGCCTTCGAAGAGCGTGCATCCAAATTGCGTTCTATGAGTTTCAATGTCAACAAAGCCGATATCAACAGCGACGAAATCAATGTACCGGCTTACTTGCGACAAAACCAACCACTCGAAAATCATCCGACATCGAGCGAAGATATATATTCAACAGTGCGAGTTACAGATGGTACCAACAACCAAGGTACAATCAGTAATTTGAATTCATTTTTGAATGGTAAAAATCCTGATTAACCCAAATTACACGATAGGATTTGAGGAACGAAAATTCTAGCGTGTTAGTTGGGTTTACCCCGCCTGTCCCGCTATTCGGGATTTAGTATTTGTTTTCAGATTTTGCAAAAAGCTGAATTACAAATACTTAATCGTTTCAGCCCCGATTTTACTTGGGGCTGATTCTGGGATTAATTCCAGGTTTGTTTTATGGGTTAAAGGGCAGCGCAAGCTGCCCTTTGTGTTTTTAGTGTAGAATACATTTTGGAGCCAAGCTATTTAATTCTATTGAGCTACTTCTTGTTACCTTATGCGCAGGGCGCATTTAGGTACCAAGGCTATCCATCATCGACATCTTCATTATTTAGCTGAGTTAATGCAGGGCTTTTTTGTTCGAAGCTGAAAGCTTAATAATAAGAGTGTAATTGGAGGAGCGATTATGGAAACTGAGTTTCGTCTATTCTGAAGAATGGTAGTAAGAGTTATTGTTTTATTTCTATTTTATTAAAAAACTCTTCTGGTTCAAAAATCGATATCAATTTTTCATAAACTTTTTCAGTTGTTCCATCATTAATTCTTGTTTCGCCAGTATGTATTAAGATATTTCCTGTTGAATATTTTTTGTCAATAAATGATTTTTTTAAATCCTTTGTTTGTATAAATTGTGTGTGTATTATATTGGTACTTGAGTTATAAAAATTACTTTGAATTACTATTTTTTGATTAGTCAAAATATATACTGTTTTTCTAAGTTTCAAAAAATCATGAATACTTTTCCCAAATGTAATTAAACCAACTATTACAAAATAAAATATTGTTTCTTGCCATCTGTATTCTGTTTCATTTAAATTTGCGATTAAATAAAATATTAAAATTATTACAACCATAAAAAAAATTTCTAAAATTTTATTTGTTATTTCATTTAGTAAAAAAGAATTAATATTTGGTTTCTTTAAAACAAGGATTTCCTCATTGTTTTCAAAGTATAAACCATAAGTATAAGCCACTTCATCTTTAATGTCTTTAAATTCCATTCTTACATTTTAAGTAATAATCGTTTGCCGAATTTTCCGCAATTGTTGGTTTTCTTAACCTACAACACACTAGAAATATTCACAAAACAAATATACAAGATATTTGTTGGTACGCCAACGCATCCCTTCGATACCAAAAAAGGCGGAATTAATTGAGAAATAGAATCCGAAACTACGCACATTTTAAAAAAATCAGCAAAAAATCTATTTATATCAAACAAGTTTAAAAGAGTCAAATTGTCATTTTTGCTTGGATATTGCGCTATTATGGCTGTCAATTTCACTAGAATCTATGTCAATTTCATTAGAATCTGTGTCTATTAAGCTAGAATCTATGTCTATTGAGCTAGAATGTGTGGCTAAAAAGTTAGAATTTATGTCTATAAAGCAAGTAATAATGTCCCCAAAGTTAGAATCTATGTCTACTTCATTATTGTGTATGTCAACTTCATTATTGTTTTAAATAATCTAGGGTCTGTTCACTAAACTGTGTCAGGGTTAATAAATTTCTTTTGAAGAGAAAGAAGCTATTAGCTCCTTTCCCCTCGTAAGATGTTGTTGTTTTTTCCATTACAAATATAGTTTAGATTTAGTTAG
>Ga0247831_1002318_pt1 | contig 31365 bp, 32 predicted proteins | sample LaCruzMarch2015__9_FD_192406 | JGI IMG/M metagenome (GOLD analysis project Ga0247831, IMG submission 192406) | Freshwater microbial communities from meromictic Lake La Cruz, Castile-La Mancha, Spain - LaCruzMarch2015_1m | ecosystem: Environmental > Aquatic > Freshwater > Lake | place: Spain...
TGTGCCGCAGCATCAAGCGCCATCGAGAGCTGTTGAAAACAGATGCCAAGCTTGCTGGCGTGGAACAGGAAATCATGTCAAGAATTTATGCCTGACCCCTTTAATTCCCAAAGTCTCCATGCGCCAAGAAGTCGCCGACGACATCCGATACATCTTCAACGCCCGCAACCGCGCGGAAGCCGACATGCGTCTCAACGAGATCGTCGAAAAATATTCCCAATCCGCTCCCAATCTCGCTCGTTGGATGGAAAATGCCATTCCCGAAGGACTCACCATTTTTGCATTTCCTGAAAATATCCGCCGCCGTCTGCGCACTTCCAACATGTGCGAAACTCTCAACGCCCAAATCAAACGCCGAACCAGAGTGGCGGGTCTTTTTCCAAACGAAGCCTCCATCCTACGCCTCGTCTCCGCCATCCTCATGGACATTTCCGAGGAGTGGGAGTCCGGCAAAACCTACCTTCCCCAGATCAGTAGCAACTAACCAAAATCGATAAAATAACCCTTAGCATCCTTCAGTCAGCCTAACCGAATTTACAGAAAAAATGTTGCTTCGCCGGACGAGAGGCCTGATCTACACAAAAGCTTTTAAAAATACACTCCTCCCTCTCCCTCTTTTTTCTTAAGCGGCCACTTTTCGCTTGCAGTCATGGGGCTGAGCTAATACCACCACATTGCGTTCGCTTCGCGATGATCGATCCCACCACTAATCTAGCCATAGCAGAGTCCTTTCTGCAGCCGATGGGGCCTGTGGCGGCGGAGCAGTTGCGACATCTCAAAACCGTAACCCTCCTAACATTGATCGCCGTAGTTCCCGTTCTGGTGTCCATGCCATGGATTCTGTGGCGCTATCGTCGCAGCAAGCCGACAGGCGAATATCGTCCAAACTGGGAGTCGAACTTGGCACTGGAATGGTTGATGTGGGGCGTGCCGATTGTCGTCGTCGCTCTGATTGGGGTCAGCCTGACGATTATGACCTTCCGGCTCGACCCCTACAAGGAATTGGGTAAAGACCCTCTCCAAGTCCAAGTCATCGGTCTCGATTGGAAATGGATTTTCATCTATCCGAACGAGGGGGTTGCTCTGGTGGACGAGTTGGTCGTGCCCGAGGGGCGTGCGGTCGAGTTGACATTGACGACCGATACCGTGATGCAGAGCCTGCAAATCTCGGCGATCGTGGGTCAGATTTACGCCATGCCGGCAATGACCACGAAGTTGAACTTCCTCGCTGTCAAGCCGGGCGAGGCCCAGGGGATGAACTCCCAGTTTACCGGCAACGGATTCTGGAAGCAGAAGTTCCAAGTTTATTCGGTCTCCAAGGAGGAATACGCGGCCCGGATGAAGAAGGCGCAATCAAGCGACCTCTCGCTCACTGCCGACACCTATGCCATTCTGGCCATGCAGGGGACTTCGGAAGAGGCAAAAAAACCCCTCGCCATTGAGAATCGAAAAGGTCCGATTGAAATGGTTCTCGACGATTCAAAAATTTTTCAACGCGTGCTGGCCCGCTATATGCTCGAAGACATGACTCCGGAAAGCCAACCGGGCAGTCCCTCCTACGACCCCAAGAAATCTTCCCTCCCGCCGGCATCAGATAAACCCATGATGGGAATGGAAATGTAAAATGCTTGACGCGATTTTTGGCAGATTAACTTGGGACTCGATCATCCTCGTTCAGGCGGTCGAACAACCAAATGTCAACACATTCATCACCGCCAGCGCGGCGGCCATGATGCCGATCGGGGGAGTGATGATTGTTGCTCTTCTCACTTGGATGAGGTGGTGGAAACCCCTTTTCGAATGGCTCACGAGTGTCGATCACAAAAAAATCGGCACGATGTATATCATCTTCGCGGTGATTATGTTGTTCCGCGGAGTGGTCGAGGGTATCTTGATGCGGACGAACCAAGCAGTCGGCCTCAATGGCGGGTTTCTTTCCTCGGATCACTTCAACCAGCTTTTCACGACCCACGGCACGAACATGATATTTTTCGTGGCGATGCCTTTCCTGTTTGGCCTGATCAATATCGTCGTTCCCTTGCAGATCGGTGCTAGGGATGTGGCCTTTCCAAGGCTCAATCAAATCAGCCTAGGCCTCACGGCAGCCGGCGGATTTCTTTTCATGATCTCGCTGATGATCGGCGAGTTTTCGACGGGTGGATGGACCGGGTATCCCTCGTTCACAGGCCGTTTGGTCAATCCCGGAGTCGGCCCCGATTATTATATCTTGGCCATCGCGATTTCTGGAATCGGCTCCACCCTCACCGGCGTCAATTTTTCGGTGACCATTTACAAGTTGCGCACGGCGGGGATGAGTTTCATGAGGATGCCGCTTTTCACTTGGACGGCCCTCTGCACCTCCATCCTGCTGATCTTTGCGATGCCGCCCCTCACAGCCTGCTGCGCCATGCTCGGGCTCGACCGATTCCTCGGCTTCCACTTTTTCACGAACGACATGGGCGGGAATTTGATGAATTTCATCAACCTGTTCTGGATGTTCGGCCACCCGGAAGTTTACATCCTCGTGCTTCCGGCTTTCGGGGTGATGTCTGAAATCGCCTCCACCTATTCCGGAAAACGCCTTTACGGCTACACCAGTATTGTTGCAGCCACGATGTGCATCGCAGTTCTCTCGTTCACGGTCTGGCTGCACCACTTCTTCACCATGGGGCAATCCGCTACGGTGAATGCCGCCTTTGGAGTGGCGACGCTGCTGATTGCCATCCCGACGGGGGTGAAAATCTACGATTGGCTGGCGACACTTTGGGGCGGACGAATCCGGTTCACCGCCCCGATGATCTACCTGTGCGGGTTTTTCGTCCTCTTCACGATCGGCGGTCTCAGCGGGGTGATCCTTGCGAGCCCCACTTTGGATTACCAACTGCACAACAGTCAGTTTCTGGTCGCGCATTTTCACAATGTGATCATTCCGGGGGTTCTGTTCGGAATTCTCGCGGGCATTCACATCTGGTTCCCCAAAATTTACGGGTTCCGGCTCATGGAGAGTTTATCCCGCATCACCGCCTTCCTCTGGGCGATCGGCTTCATTCTGGCCTTCATGCCTCTCTACCAAACCGGATTGATGGGAATGACCCGGCGAACTGTCGCCTACGCGGATCCGGAACTTGTTCCGTGGATGATTGTCTCGGGAATCGGCTCGCTCATTCTCGGCTGCGCCTTCCTTTCCATTCTTCTGACAATCTTTGTAAGCGTTTTAAACCGAAAAAAATTGATGGTTCCCTTTGGTGATCCTTGGGACGGGCGAAGCCTCGAGTGGGCGACCCCTGCGCCGACTCCCGAATGGAATTTTGCGGTTCTTCCCAAGGTCGAGTGCCGGGATGCCTTCCATGACGCCAAGGCCAAGGGCACGGCCTACCAGCCAATCGAGAAATACGACGACATCGAGATGCCAGCAAACACCTACTACGGCTTCATCATTATGATGATGGCCTCCGGGCTCGGCTTCGGCTTGGTCTGGCACATGTGGTGGCTGGCCATCGCCTCCCTCCTCGGCGCCATCGCGACAGCCATCATTTATGCGTTTTTGCCTCAAAAACATAATATCATTCCCGCCGCCGAGGTGCGCGAGATCGATGAAGCCTGGCGCCGGGCGGCCCGCGAGGGCAGGGGAGTCACGCGCGACGACGAGTGCAACGCGGCAAACCAAGGGCTCGCCCGTCCCGACAACATCACAAACCCATGAGTTTCTCGATCAGAAAATCACTCCACCCCGGCCTCAACCTGGGCGAGGATCACGGTGACGACCACCTTGAGGCGGAGACATCCGTCTTCGGGTTCTGGGTTTTCATGATGAGCGACTTGGTGACCTTCGGGATGTTTTTCGCCGTCTTCGCCACCACAATGCCTCTGGCGTGTTGCCCTGGGCCCAAGGAACTCTTCGACCTCGGCAGCGTCGCCTGGCAGACCGCCTTCCTTCTCCTCTCGAGTCTGACCAGCGGAATGGCCATCTTGACCCTTAAGCAGGAACATGCCGCCCGAAGTGCCTCCACCAAAAAGTTGATTTTTTGGCTCTTGCTCACCGTCCTGCTGGGATGCGGATTCCTCTATCGTGAGATTTCCGACTTCATCGCCATGGCAGCGGCCGGGGGACCTCCCACGCGCAGCGGCTACCTTTCTGCTCTGTGGTCCCTCGTTGGGCTCCACGGTCTGCATGTCACCGGTGGACTCATCTGGTGTCTCGTGATCGTTGCCGGGATCTTGGTTCGGGGTGTTGACCTCCGCTGGAAATTGACCCTGCTCCGCTGGTCGGTGTTCTGGCACTTCCTCGATGTGGTCTGGATTGCCATCTTCAGCTTCGTCTTTTTGGGAGGATTGCTCTGATGGAAAAAAACAAAGAATTTCGTCATTATCTGATCGGCTTTGTGTTAGCCACGATTCTCACGATCATCCCCTTCACGCTCGTGGCAACCGTGGGCGGGAAGATCGCCTTTTTCGCCCTGATCCTCTGCGCGATCCTTCAACTCATCGTGCATCTCCGCTACTTCCTGCACCTTTCCTACAAAGGTCAGCAGAGGGAAGACCTCCAACTAGTCCTGTTCACTGGGCTCATTCTGCTCATCATGGTTGGTGGATCCATCTGGGTCCTTGGTGATCTTTACAACCGGATGTAAACCAGAGTTTTGTTTTCCAAGAGTGTTGAAGTGCTGAAATGTTGATTCCAATTTTCAATCCATACAACCCAAGCAGCGAGTTCTTCACCGAAGAGCTTTGCTACATCACAGAACTCTCCAACTCACCCAACGACCCAGAGCAATCCATTGCAAGGGCGCGCGTAGCACCTGGCATCACCACACGCTGGCATGCCCTTATCGATACTACCGAGCGCTATGTGGTCCTTTCGGGCCAAGGGATCGTCGAAATTAGCGACTTGCCACCAACGGCGATGAATCCACTCGACGTGGCTATCATTCCACCAGGCACGCGGCAGCGAATCACCAACACTGGAACTACCGATCTCGTTTTCTTAGCCCTCTGCACTCCAAGATTTAGACCCGAATGCTACCAGCATCTCGACTAAAGGGGCCCGCATAGTGGCATATTTTGAAATTTCGACGATGGTTTCCTTATGTCGAGGCCATTGAGGTGGGAATTGGAAGTCTTAAAGGGGGCGGAATTAATTTTTGATATGATTGTCTGATTTCTTTGCGTAGTGCGATGCCAAGCAAAGGGTGGCGCAATTTTTATTCTGTAAAAGTTGAGAATTATTTTTGGGGTAGATCAGCAGTCCACATATCTGACTTGCCACCATTAACTCCTCTGTGTGCTCGGCGGACAATCCTGAATAATAAGGCTGCACATTAGCCATCCAGCGGAGCATCGCGGCCATGACTTCTGCCACAAGGAGAGGTGAGTTTTTCGTGACAAACTCAGCGCAATTTTAAGCAACTTATCAAAACTCTTGCTTCTCGGCGTCTCGCCCGCAGAGACAGTATTCATGCAGGTTTAAAATGAGAAAGACGGGGGTAAAAAATGGCGACGCCTACGGGAATCGAACCCGTGCACCAGCCGTGAGAGGGCTGTGTCCTAACCGCTAGACGAAGGCGCCGTGTTGGGATTGCAGAAACTAAGCGTCGGCGCCGTTTTGGCAAGGGGAAAATCCCGTTTTTTGCGAGCGGCGCCGGCTACCTGGCGGGTTTTATTTGGCGACGATATTAACGAGTTTTCCGGGGACCACGACGACTTTGACGATGGTTTGTCCTGCGGTCGCCTCTTGGATTTTTGGGCTGGCGAGGGCGGATTTTTCGATTTCCTCTTTGGTGGCTTCCTTCGAAATAACGAGGCGCTCGCGGACTTTGCCGTTCACCTGCACGGCGAGTTCGACTTCGTTTTCGACGAGCAGGGATTCGTCGTGGGTGGGCCAAGGTTGTTTGGAGGCGAGGCCGGAAAAGCCGAGGCGGCTCCAGAGTTCCTCGGCGAGGTGGGGGGCGAATGGGCTCAGGAGCGGAAGCAGTATGCGGAGCGCCTCGAGCGGGCGAGGCTTGGCGTTCACAAACTCGTTGGTGAATACCATCATCTGCGAGATCGCTGTATTGAAGGCGAGTAGGTGCATGTCGGAGGTCACCTTTTTGATGGTTGCATGGGCGACGCGGAGTTGCTGCGAGGTGAGCGGGATCTCGGCGAGGTCGGTTGAGAGAATCCATTCGCCTTCCTGATTTTCCTGCATGGCGAGGCGCCAGACGCGGGCGAGGAAGCGGTAAACGCCTTCGACGCCTTTCATGCTCCAGGGCTTCATTTGCTCGAGCGGACCCATGAACATCTCATAGAGGCGAAGCGAGTCGGCGCCGTATTCGGAAATGACGCTGTCGGGAGTGATGACATTGCCTCGGCTCTTGGACATTTTCTGCCCGTCGGGGCCGAGGATCATGCCTTGGTTGACCAAACGCTGGAAGGGTTCGGGCGTGGCGACATGGCCGAGGTCATGGAGAACCTTGTGCCAGAAGCGGGCGTAGAGGAGATGGAGCACGGCGTGTTCGGTGCCGCCGACATAGAGGTCCACGCCGCCGAGCTTCGCACTGCGCGCCATCCAATACTGATCAGCCTCCTTGCCGATGAAGCGGTCGGAATTTGTGGCATCGCAAAAACGCAGGTAATACCAGCACGAGCCGGCCCACTGCGGCATGGTGTTGGTCTCGCGTTGAGCGGAGTCTGAGTATTTCAACCACTCGAGAGCCTTGCTGAGTGGCGGTTCGGGTGTGCCGGTGGGTTTGAAATCCTCCATGTCCGGCTGAACGACAGGGAGCTCATCCTGGGTCAGTGCGCGATGGCGTCCATTCTCCCAGACGATGGGGAATGGCTCTCCCCAGTAGCGCTGGCGCGAGAAGAGCCAGTCGCGGAGTTTGTAGTTAACGGTGCCGCGTCCGAGGTCTTTTTCCTGAAGCCAAGCGATGATCTTCTGCTTGGCTTCAGCTGTTGGCAACCCGTCGAGAAATCCAGAGTTCACAGCGACTCCCTCGCCTGCAAAGCAGGAGGGGAGCACGGGCGTCCCGCCCGTGAAGACGGTGATATTCTTCAACCCGGCCTTTGCAGGATTTTCACAAATGTATTCAACCAACCGAGTGAAGTGGCTCTCACTTCTAACGATCCGGTCATAATACTCCTCCTGCCAGACGGGACCTTCCTCTCCGATGGCCTTGTTGATTTCATGAGCTGAGAAGCTTTTCCAACTATGGATGACTTTCCCGAGATCCTCGCCTTCGGAAAGTTTGAAGAGGACATGGACATGGTTTGGCATGAGCACGAATGCGCTCAGGGAATAGCGGGAACCATTGAAGTGTTTCAGTGTCTGCTCAACAATTTTAGAAATCTCTGGTTTCGCCAAGATGCAGCCGCCTCGCCCCTCGTCCAAAAGGGAATCCAAACGGTCGGAGAACAGATTGTGAAACTCCTGCTCGTCTTCATCCGAGAGCGGTTGTCTGCGTGTGGCGAGCCAGGCTTCGGATTCCAGTTTCAAATCCCGCACCAGATTTGCGGGAAGGCTGTCGGCCAGCCGCCAAGTGACGAAATAGTATTTCTCTCCTTGTTGCCAATGCGGGAGGTTGCGTTCGCGGATTGTTAACTCGGTCCTTTCCTCGAAGAAGGGAGTCGGTGTCTTCACGGGCGGGACGCCCGTGCTCCCTTCTTTTTTAACGACTTCGCGAATGGGGAGGTGGAATTTGGTCGCGAATTCAAAGTCTCGCTCGTCGTGGGCCGGGACGGCCATGATGGCGCCTGTGCCGTAGCCCATGAGGACATAGTCGGCGATCCAGACGGGGATTTTTTCGTCGTTGACGGGGTTGATGGCGAAGGCACCGGTGGAGACGCCGCTTTTTTCCTTGTTGAGTTCGGTGCGGTCGAGATCGCTCTTGGAGGCGACGGAGGCTTTGTATTTTTCGACGGCTTCCAGTTGGTCGGTAGTGGCGATGGCAGCTACGAGCGGATGCTCCGGGGCGAGGATCATGTAGGTCGCGCCGAAGAGGGTGTCTGGGCGTGTCGTGAAGACCTCCACATGACCCTCTGTATTTTCGATTTGGAATGTGACCAGTGCCCCTTCACTGCGGCCGATCCAGTTTTGCTGGAGAAGCTTGATGCCCACGGGCCAATCGAGGCCGTCGAGTCCCTCCAAAAGACGCTCTGCGAAGGAGGTGATGCGGAGCATCCACTGGCGGAGCGGTCGGCGTTCAACGGGAAATCCGCCGACTTCGCTCTTGCCGTCGATGACTTCCTCGTTGGCCAGCACAGTGCCGAGTTCTGGGCACCAGTTCACAGGCATTTCGGCGATATAGGCGAGGCGGACGGCGTCGGGGTCCGCTCCCGTGTAGGTCGAGATGGGCTCGGCCTTGCGCGTGGAGGGGTTGAACCAAGCGTTGTAGAGTTGGAGGAAAATCCACTGCGTCCATCGAAAATAGCCGGGGTCGGTGGTGCTGACTTCGCGGTCCCAATCGTAGCTGAAGCCCACGGCCTGTAGTTGGCGGCGGAAGTTGTTGATATTGCGGGCTGTGGTGACGCGCGGGTGCTGGCCGGTTTTGATGGCGTATTGCTCGGCAGGCAGTCCGAAAGCATCCCAGCCCATGGGGTGAAGGACGTTGAACCCCTGCATGCGGTGGAAGCGCGCCAGGATGTCCGTGGCCGTGTAGCCCTCGACGTGCCCGACATGAAGCCCGTCGCCACTGGGGTAGGGGAACATGTCAAGAATGTAGTATTTCGGCTTGGAGGCGTCGAAATCGGCATCCCCCGGATTGGCGGCATGGAATGCTTTGGAATCCAGCCAATGCTGTTGCCAGCGGGGTTCGAATTCGGTGAACGGATACTGCTTGCGCTGCGTGCTCATTTTGGAAAAAGCCGAAGACTATGTGGAAGTGGAGGCGGCTGCAAACCGATACGCTTGGTGGGCAAGGCGCCGGGGCTTTAATGGATTGACCACGGAGCGCACAGAGAACACGGAGGAGGTCGTGAAAGCTCAGGCGTGAGCCTTTTTTTAAAACGGATTTTCACCGTCTTCCTCGTGACGGGATTTCATGGCAGGAGACGCCTGACGCACATCCCATGCTTCGAAGAGGGATTCCGGGACTTCGCGGAGGAAGCGAGAGGGGGAGTGAAAAGTTTGGTCGTAACCTGCACCCAGACGCATTTCCGGGTAGGTGATGTAGAGTTCATCCATGCAGCGGGTCACTCCGACATAGAAAAGGCGGCGTTCCTCTTCCAGGGCGCGGGGGTCTTCGATGCTGCGGCTGCTTGGAAACATTCCGTCGGCGAGCCAAATTAGGAAGACGACCTTCCATTCGAGACCTTTCGCCTGGTGGAGTGTGGAGAGGGTCACCTTCTCGGTCTCGGCGGCGCCTGCAAAGGCCTCTGCGGTTTCCAATCCACCCAGCAATGCGAGTTGGGAGAGGAAGTCCGAGGTTGTTTCAAACTGCTCGGCGTAGTCCTGGAGTGTGACGAGGTCCTCATGGCGTGCCTCATAGTTTGGGAACTTTTCCTTCATGTAGTCCTCATAAATGGCGAAGAGGACACAGGAGATGATCTTGGCTGGCTTCATGGGCCCTTCAGCGGAAACCAGGTCTGCAAGGGTGCGGACAAATTGGTCCCATGATTTCTGAGCCTTGGAAGGAACCTTGAGAGGGGCCAGATCCGAAAAATTGGTATTTCCATTGAGAACGGCTGAGGTCTTTTGCCAGAGGGTCTCAGCCGTTTTGTTTCCAATGCCCGGAAGCATGCGGGTCATGCGTTTGAAGGCGGTCTCGTCGCGCGGGTTGACTGTAAATTTTAGAAAGGCGGCGACATCTTTGATATGGGCCTGCTCGAAAAACCGAAGACCGCTGGTGATGCTGAAGGGAATGCCCCGGCGGGTGAACTCCAATTGCATTTCCATCGAGTGGTAGTGGGCCCGGTAGAGCACAGCGATGTGCTCAAGAGGAACGCCTTCATCGGAGAGTTCCATGATCCGCTGAGCCACGAAGGCCGCCTGCTGGTTGTTCGTGGGCAAGGCGACAAGCGCGGGCTTGGCGCAATGCGGCTTGCGAACCGGCGACAGGTTTTTTGGAAATTGGTTTTCGTTGGTGAGAATGGCGGCATTCGCCACATCCAGCACGCCGGGAACGCTGCGGTAGTTTGTTTCGATTTTGAAGACTTGCGCGCCGGGATGGGTCTCTGGAAAGCGCAGGATGTTTTCAAAATTCGCGCCCCGCCAAGAGTAGATGCTCTGGGCATCGTCGCCCACGACCATCACATTTCCATGGTGTGTGGCAAGGAGGTCGATGAGTTCCGACTGGAGGCGGTTGGTGTCCTGATACTCATCGACGAGGATGTGTTGAAACTGGCGTTGGTATTGCGCGGAGATTTCGGGATTTGTCAGCAAAAGCTCAAGCGTCTTGGCGAGCAGGTCGTCAAAGTCCATTGAGTTAGCCTCTTTTTTTCTCGATTCGTAGGCCGTCTGAACGCGCTCGATATCTCCCGCCAGCGGGATGAAGTAGCGGTATTTCTCGGCCAGCACTTTGGAAATCGGAAGCCCGGTGTTGATCGAGTAGCTGAAGATATCGGAAAGCACGCCGGCCTTTGGGAATCGCTTGTCTGTGGACACGATGCCTTCTTGAGTTACCACGGCGGCGATCATGTCTTCGGAATCCTCGCGGTCCATGATGCTGAATCCTTGACGGAAACCGACCGCTTCGGCATGGCGGCGGAGGATTCGGTTTCCAATCGAGTGGAAGGTGCCGCCCCAGAGCCCATCGGTGGATCCGGGAAGGAGGTTGTGCACACGCTCCGTCATCTCGCGAGCGGACTTGTTTGTAAAAGTGAGAAGGAGGATGGACCTGGCGGGAACGCCTTGTTCGAGAATCCAAGCCACGCGATATGTGAGGGTGCGGGTCTTTCCACTGCCCGCTCCGGCAATGACAAGTGCCGCTCCACCCGCGTATGTGACGGCGGCGAGTTGTTGATCGTTCAGTTCGGCGGCGTAGTCGATACCGCTGGAGGGAGCCGGAGGCGCTTGCAGTGTGTAGGAACGGGCCACGCCGGGTTAGTCTTGCGATATACGCAAAGAGTTGAGCTTGGAGGTCGGGATGTTCAGCCCGTAGGCGAGCAGTTTTGCGGATTCGTCGGCGATGCGAGCTTTGGTGCAGCCGAGCATGACGGCAATGACATCGCGACCGTTGAAGGAACCGCTCGAGATAAGGCAATGTCCAGCGAGGTCGGTGTAGCCGGTCTTCATGCCATTGCAGAACGAGTAGGTGCGGAGGACGCGGTTTGTATTCCGAAGAGGCACGACACTGCCCGAGCTGAACCGGAAGTTGTAGTAGCGGGTCTTCATGATCTCGCGAAGCGTTGGATTCCGATAGGCCATGCGGGCTACTCGGGCCATGTCGCGGGCGGTGGAATACTGGCCTTGGGCGGGGAGGCCATTTGGATTTTCAAAGTTGGAATTTGTTCCTCCAAGGCTGCGGACTCGCTGGGTCATTTTATCGGCAAACGCACTGACGCTGCCTGCATTGTCGCGTGCGAGCGTGCGGGCAACATCGTTACCACTCTTCACCAGTAGGGCGTTGAGGAGTTGCACTCTGGTATATGTCTGCCCGGGTTTGACATTGATTTTCGTGGGCTCGCAATTTGTGTCCGAGGACTCGATTTTGACACTTTTTTCCAAGTCGCCTGATTCTGCGACGATGAGCGCTGTGAGGAGTTTCTGAGTGCTCGCGACCGCCCTCTGTGCAGTATCGTTTTTGCTGTAGAGCACCTTGCCTGTATTCGCATCTAGGAGAATAGCCGATTTGGCTGTGATCTCGGGAACGGCTGCCGCATGAAGTGGAACGATGGCAAGAAGGCAAAGAAATGCTGGAAGCAGACGAGAAATCATATTCGGAATCTAAGGTGTTTTTAGTGGTGCGCTGAATAACTTTTCCATTTGTGGGTTTTTTTCAACCCCGAGTTCGATTGATCTTTGATAATGCCGCCTGGCAAGTTCGGTGGCGGGTGGTTTTTCCTCAAGGTAAAAGACCGCGAGATTGTAGTGGGCGTCGGCATACGAAGGGTCGAGTTCGACGGCGCGGCGCAGTTCGTGCTGTGCACCTTCGATCCAACCTCGGCGGCCCATCACAACCCCGAGAAAATTGTGTGTCCGAGCGTTCCGTGGGTCTTGGAGCATGGCCTGGGAAAGTGCAGCCAGTGCGGCATCCGGCTCATTGCGGTCCATATAGATCATGCCGAGCGTGAGCCAGGCGGGAGCGGACTCGAGGCGCTGGCGGACGGCCCTTTTGAGCAAATCCTCGGCCTTGTCGGGTCGGCCTGAATAAAACTCCACCATGCCAAGGTTGACGAGACCCATCAGATTTTCGGGTTCCAAGGCCAGCACGCGCAAGTAGGCATTTCGAGCGGCGCCGTAGTCCTTGCGCTCGAAGGCGACATTTCCCTCGGCGATAGCCGCTGCGAGCGAGCGTGGGGTGAAGTTCTTCTCGGTTTCAGCACTTTTGAGGGGATGTGGCCATCCCAGCATGCATGCCGTCAGCAGAATAGAAACGGAACTCCGTCTCATCATTCGCCTGAGAGTTCTTTCGAGCGACGGTTGGCCGCTTGCACCGCTTGAATAAAAGCCGCGCGAACTCCGTGTTGCTCGAGCTCGCCCAATGCGGCCGCTGTGGTTCCTCCGGGGCTGGTTACCATTTCCCGCAAGATGGCTGGATGCTCGCCAGTCTCCTTTGCCAGCTCAGCCGCTCCCAAAACAGTTTGGATGGCGAGTCGGCGAGCTAAAATTGAGGGGAGCCCGCAGGAGACACCGCCATCGGTGAGGGCTTCGATGATGAGAAAAATGTAAGCCGGTCCGCTCCCGCTTAGACCAGTCACGGCATCGAGGAGTTTTTCTTGGACTTGGGAAACAACGCCTACACTCGCGAAGATCGCCTCGGCGCTGACCTCATCGGCCCCCGTGGCATTGGGGCCCTTGGAAAAGGCTGTAGCCCCACAACCGACGAGAGCGGGCGTGTTCGGCATGGCGCGAATGACGCGGCACCTCGGGGCTATTTTTTCCAAGGTGCCGAGCGTGAGGCCTGCGGCAATCGAGATGAGGAGTTTCCCATCCAACCCTGTTCCCGCTTGTTCAATTGCAGTCGCCGCCTCCTGTGGCTTGACGCATAGGAGCACTACGGGAGCCTCTTGAGCGGCTTTCTCGTTGGAGGTCGTGACCCGCACGGCGGTGGAGTCTTGAAGTCCTTGAAGAATCTGTGCGTCTGGGCATGCAGCAATGATATCCTCCGCCCTGCACATCTTGGCGCGCAGCATGCCTTGAATGATCGCGGAAGCCATCTTGCCTGCTCCGAGGAACGCGTATTTCATCTCTGAACCTTAAAGGAGGAGCGGTCGAATGCAAAGTCTGGATTCCCGATCCCACCAGCGCGTTTTTAACGAATAGGTCACATTTCCAACCTTGTATCCTGACACTGTGAGGACTAGGAGATCGCCACAGATGGACACTACCGACTCGATCCTTTCTATTCAGGACCTGCACAAGAGCTTTGATGAAACACCCATCCTCAAGGGCGTGAGTTTTTCTATCGAGGAGGGCGACCTGGTCTCAGTCATCGGCCCCTCGGGGTGTGGCAAAAGCACGATGCTGCGCTGCATCAATGGACTGGAAACGCTCGACTCCGGAATCATCAGCGCTGCTGGCGCGCACATTTCTCGGATTTCCGGTGCCAAGTTGGATGCGGATTTTGAAAAAAACGCCCACATCCTGCGCCAGCGGGTCGGTATGGTTTTTCAACAATTCAATCTCTTCCCTCACCGCACACTTTTGCAAAATACCATGATGGCTCCCGTCATCGTCCGCGGCGTTCCCCGCGAAGATGCCGAGAAAACCGGGCGAGCTTTGTTGGAAAAAGTCGGCCTCGGCGCTCATTTAGATAGGTATCCCGCGAACCTCTCCGGTGGCCAGCAGCAGCGCGCGGCTATCGCGCGAGCTCTCGCTATGCAGCCGAAAGTCATGCTCTACGACGAGCCTACGAGCGCTTTGGATCCCGAACTGGTCGACGAGGTCCTGCATGTCATGAAAGCCCTCGATGCCGAAGGCATGACGCAGATCGTCGTCACCCACGAGATGCGCTTCGCACGAGATGCCAGCGACTACATCATCTACATGGAAGAAGGCCATATCGTTGAAATTTCCGACGAGGACGAAATTTTTGACAACCCCAAAGATGAGCGCACCCGCAGGTTTCTCAGGAGGTTTATATGATGAAAAAAACAACCCTTCTTCTTTTACTCGCGCTGACCTTTGTTTCCCAATCCTCCGTGCTCGCCGACAGCAAGACGCTCCGATGGGCTGCGGCGACGGACAGTAACGCGCCCTACGCCTTTTATGGGCCAGGTAACACACTGACTGGCTTTGAATATGAGGTCATTCAGGCCGTTGCGCGCGAGATGGGTCGCGAGCCCGTTTTTGTTCCCAACGACTGGGACGGTCTCATTCCCGGCCTCGGTCGTGGACTCTACGACTGCGTCATCTGCGGCATTGAGGTGACTCCTGACAAGGCGCAGGAGGTATTCTTCACGAATCCCTACTATGTCACCTACGAACAGCTTGTGGTCGGAAAAAGCACGCCGCCGGTCACTGGACTCGATCAACTTCAGGGCAAACCGATTGGCACTCTCAGCCAGACGGCATCCTTCAATATGCTCACCAAGACTCCGGGGGTGTTGGTGAAAATCTACGACGAGGAAGTCAACGCCTATGCGGATGTCGCAAACGGCCGCATCTTTGGTGTGCTCCTCGATTATCCGATTGCGAAATACTACGCCTTTGCGAATCCGAACCTGAAATTCACTGGCCCGCCGTATGGTCAGATTACCTATGGAATCGCCCTGTCCAAAGGAAACTCCGCCCTCGCGGCCGAAATGAATGCCGCGCTCGCCCGTGTCATTGCCAGCGGAGAAATGCGCGACATTCTCTCGCGCTGGGGACTTTGGACCGCCATGGTTGCCGATACATTTGGTCAGCCAGAGGCCCCCTCTCTCCCCGATACCGAATATCGGGCCTTCGTCGCCGCCACAGCCGAGCAACCTACTCTGCTGAACCGTATCATTGGCTACGCCCGCTTCTGGCCGCTGCTTCTCGAGGCCTCGCTCCTCACCATCGAGGTCAGCCTGCTCGGCATGCTGGGGGCCGTTCTACTGGGTTTCACCCTTGCAATCATGCGGGTTTACGGGCCCTTGCCTGCGCGCTGGCTCGCCATGCTCTACATTGAAGTCGTTCGTGGAACTCCGCTTCTCATCCAGTTGCTCATCCTTTTCTATGGTCTGCCGAATATCGGTATCAAGCTTGAGCCGTTTGTGGCCGGTGTGCTTGGTCTCGCCTTGAACTATGCTGCCTATGAGGCCGAAAATTACCGAGCCGGCTTGCTTGCCATTCCGAGAGGCCAGATGGAGGCCGCCCGTGCACTCGGCATGACGCAGCGCCAGGGCCTCTTCCATGTCGTAATCCCGCAGTCCTTCCGATTGGTCCTGCCGCCAGTGACGAATGACTTCATCTCGCTTCTCAAGGATTCCTCGCTCGTGTCCATGGTCACGCTGGTCGATCTCACAGGCGCTTACAAACAAATCGCCACACAGACATTTGATTATTTCGGCGCGGGTTTGCTCGTCGCGGCTTTCTACCTTGTGATCGGCTTGCCCTTCGTGCGCCTCGCCCGCTACACGGAGCAACGCTTGAATCCTGGAGCTCACTCCACCGGCACCAAAGCCGCGTGATTTCAGTTCCGCCTTGGAAAATCCTGATCGGTAACACCAGGTCCCACCTTATCGACATCCGCCTGCCCTGCGAGTAGCTTGCCACCGTGTCCAACCGCTTCCGAAACATCCAACTCACGCCCGTAAAGGCCCTCATCGGCCTGAATATTCTGGTTTTTGTCCTCACCGAAATCTTGCCCCCGCAGCAGCAGGCTGTCGTTGATCGTTTCCTCGGCCTGAGCGGATCTGGCCTCGCCGAGGGAATGCTTTGGCAGTTCATCACCTACCAATTTCTGCACGCAGGAATCCTCCATCTGGCCGTTAACATGATGGGGCTCTGGTTCACCGGAAACATCCTCGAGCGTGTCTTGGGAGCGCGGAATTTTGTGTTTCTCTACCTCCTCTGCGGCATCGGCGGTGGCATCTTGCAAGTGATGATCAGTCCAGGACCTACCCTGATCGGAGCCTCTGGAGCGGTTTCTGGCCTTGTGGCAGCTTTTTCCACCCTCTACCCGCGCATGCCGATCACAGCCCTCCTCTTTTTTGTGATCCCCGTTCGCATGCAGGCCATGTGGCTCGGTATCGTCGTGGTGGGTCTTTCCCTCTTTTTTCTACTCACAGGGCTCTTCAATGACATTGGCAATGGAGCCCACATCGGCGGCGCGCTGGCAGGTTTCTGCTGGGTGAAATATCGTCAACGCCACTTCCGTGTGGTCCGCTGAGATTTCCTCCCGACATGCCTTATCTTTTGAAAATCCTACTCAGCGGTTTGCTGATTTTTGCGATCACCGAGGCAACGAAGCGGATGGGTTTTCTGGGTGCGCTGCTGGCCTCTCTCCCTTTTATATCCTTGGTTTCCATGCTCTGGATTTATTGGGAATCCAAAGACACTCAAAAGGTCGCCGCCTTCTCGGTGCAGGTTTTTTGGTTTGTGATTCCCTCGCTCGGTCTCTTTGCGTCCCTGCCATGGCTCCTCGGTCGCTTTTCGTTTTTTGCAAGTCTTGGTCTCTCCAGCATGGTGGCTTTGTTGCTTTACGGCGCCATGCTTGGAATTTTCAAGGCCATCGGTTACGACCCATTTTCTTGAAGGAAGAGGAAACCCTCGGGCTTAAAATTTTTCGAAATGCGAGATCGTGCGGAAAAGCTCGTAGCGGGAATCAATCTGGGCGATGTCCACCGTCTTTAGGCGCTCCAAGCTGAACGCTTCGACATTGTAGCTGGCCAGGACGCTTCCATAGACCACGGCTTTTTTGAGGTGCTCAAATGTGACCTCGCCGTCCTTCACATTGGCCGCAAGATATCCCGCAAGGCCGCCTGCAAAGGAATCTCCCGCGCCAGTCGGGTCGTGAATGTCCTCAAGAGGGTAGGCGGGGCAGCTGAAAAACTCGGCTTCCGGACCGAAGAGCAAGCACCCGTGTTCGCCTTTTTTGATGGCTACATATTGAGGACCCATGGCGCGAATTTTTTTTCCAGCCTTGATGAGGCTTGTTTCGCCGGTGAATTGCCGCGCCTCGCTGTCGTTGAGGATGAGCATGTCGACGCGGCCGATGAGTTTTTCGAGGGATTCCTTGGCGATGTTGATCCAAAGATCCATCGTGTCCGCGATGACGAAGCGCGGTTGGCTGATCTGGTTCAGCACATGGTGCTGCAGGTCGGGGGCGATGTTTGCCAGCAGAACGATGGGAGTCGAGTCGTAGCCTTCCGGCAGGGTGGGTGTGAAATGCTCGAACACATTCAGGGCCACCGAGCGGGTTTCGCGGGTGTTCATGTCCCACATATATTCGCCCGACCAGCGGAATGTCTCACCCGGCACGATTTGTAGGCCGCCGAGATCAATCCCGCGATTGCGGAAAAGGTCGATGTGCTCTTTGGGAAAATCCTCTCCCACGATGCCAACAAGTTTGACGGAGCTAAAATTCGATGCGGAGACGGCCCCGTAGGAGGCCGAGCCGCCGAGGAGGTTTTTGTGCTCGGCGAGTTGGGTTTTGATATCATCCAACGCGATAGATCCAACGATAAGAACGGACATAGGCGCGGGAGAATGCGAAGTTCAGCCTCCTTGTGCGAGAAAAAATATGCCCGCCGCCTGCAGCGAACCGGCACAACGGTAAATCCCCGATCAATGACAACCGCAACCGCTGCCGCAGGACGATGGGGCCGGAGACCCGCCCTTTTGCATGATGCCGAGTCCGCCGCTGATGATGCGCCGCACGGGTTCACCAGTTTCGGGGTGCTGGGTGAGGGGTTTGTCTGTCATGCGTTGTTGGAATTCAAAAACGCGGGGCTCGCTGGCTTCGTCGGCTGGGATGGTCTCGTAAATGTAGGTGGTCATGGCTTGGGTTCGGATTTTTGAGGCACTTTCACGATGCGTGCGATGTCATAGCCCTGTGAGCGGGCCTTTTCAAGGGCGGCGGTGTAGTCGTTTTCAGACATCACAGGTTCACGGCTCATGATCCAGATGAGGCTGCGGTCGGGATAGCCAATCGTGGTTGTCTTGTAATCGGGAGTGAGGTCGATGATGAGAAATGGAGCTTTAAACGGCCACAGGAACTGCACGGCCCATTCGGCATTTGTTTTTGAATTTATCACGCTGGCGGTGGCCTTCATTTCTTGGCGCGGGGCGTCGAGGGATTTTTTGTGGAAGGCGTAGCGGATATCGATCTTTCCGTCTGGTCGGAGATTGTAGATGTCCATGGTGCCCACATTATTTTTCTCCACGAACCAAGGAATCGTGCCGATGACATACCAATCCCCCATGAAGCGGTTGAGGTCTACCTGGTCCACAGTGCGCAGGGGCGGATGTTTCGGCATATGGCTGCAGCCCACAAGGGCAAGGAGGCTGAGAGCGAGAAGGGCGTTCATGTCTACAATCAGATAATGATCTTCGGCCTTTTCAAAATCAAATTCTCATTTAGTTTCCGCCCGCATGAGCCCACTGGAATATATTTTACAACCAGCCATTCTCTTTTTTTTGATCGGCATCGTTGCTGTGTTGGTCAAATCAGACCTCGAAATCCCAGAGTCTTTTCTAAAAGTGCTTTCCATGTATTTACTTTTTGCACTTGGATTTAAGGGTGGGACTGAACTGCAGAAAATGACGCTTTCGTTTGGTGTCATCTTGCCCTTGGCGATCGCTACGGCGGCATCCTTCCTTATTCCCCTCATCGTTTACCCGATCATACGAGGGAAGTTCAATGTGGCGGATTCCGCTGCCGTAGCCGCGACTTATGGATCGGTGAGCGCCGTCACTTTTATGACTGCCTCGTCTTATCTGGATGCGCGTCAAATTCCCTATGGAGGCTACATGGTGGCTGCCTTGGCGCTCATGGAGAGTCCTGCGATATTAAGTGGGCTTGCGTTGGCAAGATTGAGAAGTGGCAAAAGCGGAGCGGTCGGCTTGTCTTGGGGGAGTGTCCTCCACGAGTGTCTGGCTAATAAATCCGTTCTCATCCTGATAGGTAGCCTCCTGGCCGGAATGGTGACCCCCGTGTCTGGTGCCAAGGCCCTGCAGCCCTTCGTGAGCGATCTCTTTCCCGGGATGCTTTGTTTTTTTCTCCTCGATCTCGGCTTGGTTGCCGCGCGTCGGATTGCTGATCTGCGCGCTGGCGGATTGTTTACAGTGGTTTTCGGATTGGCTTTTCCTATCATCTCAGGCGGCTTGGCCATTACCACTGCCTACCTTTGTGGTTTTCGCGAGGGAGATGCGGTGCTCTTTACGATCCTCTGCGCCAGCGCCTCTTACATCGCTGTGCCTGCTGCTCTCCGTGCGGCACTGCCTGCGGCAAACCCAAGCGTGTATGTCGGATTGGCCCTTGGTATCACTTTCCCTTTCAATCTTCTCATTGGTATTCCTTTGGCTTACACGATTATTCATTTGATCTGGAACTAACGCGCTTCCAACATCCAACCGCTTATGAAAAAAACAGCTCTCATTTTTTCGGGACAAGGTGCCCAGACCGTCGGTATGGGCCAGGACCTCGCTGCCGAGTATCCAAGCGCCGCAGCGCTCTTTGAGCGGGCGGATGCGATTCTTGGCTATTCGCTCAGTCGGATTGCATTCGAGGGACCTGCCGAGGATCTTACCAGGACATCCGTATGCCAGCCAGCGCTTTATGTTCATGGTCTCGCCTGTCTTGAAGTGTTGAAGGGAAAGATTCCCACTCTTGATTTTCAGGCCACAGCCGGTCTCTCACTCGGAGAATTCACCGCACACGCGGCGGCTGGAACTTTTGATTTTGAAACGGGCCTGCGTCTTGTCGACAAGCGCGCCCGCGCCATGCAGGAAGCCTGCGAAGCTTCTCAAGGAGGCATGGCAGCGATCATCGGCGGTGAAGAAGACCGCGTGCGCGAACTCGCCGCCGTAGCCGATGTGGATGTCGCCAACATCAATGCGCCAGGGCAGATCGTGCTCTCTGGCGAGGCGTCAAAAATCGTTGTTGCCGTCGCTTTGGCCAAGGAATACAGCGCCAGAAAAGCTGTGGAACTGAGCGTGGCCGGGGCTTTCCACTCCCGCCTCATGGAACCCGCTTACCAGACACTCTTTGCGGCACTTGCCGAAACACCCATGAACCTGCCGCGTGTGCCCGTTGTCTGTAATGTCGATGCCATAAGCGTTGGCGATGCATCGACCATCCGCCGCACGCTGGCGGATCAGGTCACCGGCAGCGTGTGCTGGTCGCAGAGCATCGAATACCTCATCGACCATTTGCACATCGAGCAGTTCATCGAACTCGGGCCTGGTGGCGTTCTCGCTGGCCTCGTCGGGCGCATCCGCAAGGGAACTCCCGTGATCTCGATCTCAAACTCCGCCACACTCAACGAAGCTGTAGCGGCGCTGAGCGTCGGCTGAAAAACTCCCTGCCCAACCCGCAAGGATCATCTCGAATCAAACGGATGTGTTTTCAGCAAAAGCTTGGCGCCGGGGTGTGAGATTCGACATTCTCTTCAGACATGCAGCAATATCATCGCCTCCTCCGCCTTGTCCTCGATGAGGGCCGCTTCAAGCCTGACCGCACCGGCACTGGCACCTATTCCGTTTTCGGGGCCCAGGAGAGATTTGATCTCCGCCAAGGGTTTCCTCTTCTCACCACAAAAAAGCTGCACCTGCGCTCGATCATTCATGAGCTTCTTTGGTTTTTGAAGGGAGATACCAACACGGCCTACCTGCGTGAAAACCATGTGACCATCTGGGACGAGTGGGCGGATGAGCAGGGCAATCTCGGCCGGGTCTACGGGGCCCAGTGGCGTGATTGGCGGGGAGCGGATGGAGGTGTGGTCGATCAGGTGGCCCGCGTGGTTCAGGACATCAAAAGCAACCCCGATAGCCGTCGTCTCGTTGTTTCCGCTTGGAACCCTGCCGAGCTTCACCTCATGGCCCTCGCACCTTGTCATGCCTTGTTCCAATTTTATGTTCAGGATGACGAACTCAGCTGCCAACTCTACCAGCGCAGTGCCGATCTCTTTCTTGGTGTTCCGTTCAACATCGCTTCCTATGCTCTCCTGACGCTCATGGTCGCACAAGTCTGTGGGCTCCGGCCCGGCACATTCGTTCACACATTCGGCGACCTTCATCTTTATGCCAACCATCTCGAACAGGCCAAATTGCAACTTGCCCGCGAGTGCCGGGCCCTGCCACGCATGCTTCTAAATCCCTCGCGCTCTCGCTTGGAGGATTTTGTTTACGAAGACTTTACCCTCGAAGCTTACGACCCCCACCCGGCGATCAAGGCGCCGATTTCCATTTAACCATGATTGCCATAGCCGCCATGTCCCGAAACCGCGTCATCGGAGCCGAGGGGCGCATCCCCTGGCACATTCCCGACGACCTGAAATTTTTCAAGCGCACGACCCTCGGGCACATCATCGTCATGGGACGAAAAACCTACGACTCACTTGGAAAACCGCTGCCCGGCCGCGAAAATTGGGTCGTTTCCCGCGAGTCGGAGATTCCCGGCGTGCGAATGCTCCGCTCATTTGATGCCGTCGAGGAACCCTCGGATGGCCGCCTCCTCTACCTGATCGGGGGCGCGCAACTCTACGCAGCGCTCTTGCCAAGATGCTCGGAGCTCTTGCTCACGCGTGTGGACCTGCAGGTCGAGGGTGATACCTTTTTTCCGGACTTCGAAAACCACTTCGATGATGGTGAGGTGCTTGATAGCGGGCCTGGCTATGAAATTCATCGTTATCTTCGGACTCCTTGAGGTTCAATCGCTTGTGATACCATGGCACATCTTGCGGTAGCCTTTTACTCTCCGCCCCCGTATCTTTCCATAATTTAGGAGGCGTTGACACCGAACTCCAACCCGTAGCTTGAACTTCACCACGATGCCCCAACCGACCGCTGCGCTTGCACCGCGCTTCATTTCCCACGCGCCTGGATATTGGGCAACGGCTCCCACTCCGCACTGGGATGAGTGGCATTGGCAGCAGAGGAACCGCGTCACCACATTGGCTGCTCTCGATCAGCACCTTCAACTCACCTCCGAAGAGCGTGCCGGGGTTCTTTTAGCCGGGTCCAAGCTGGCCCTCGCCGTAACGCCTCATTATTTCAATCTGATCGAGCGGGACAACCCCGACTGCCCGATCCGCCGTCAGGTCATTCCACGCATCGAGGAAGCATACGACTCGCCCTACGACATGGCAGACCCTTGTGGTGAGGACTCGCACATGCCCGTCCCCGGCTTGGTTCACCGCTATCCCGACCGTGTGCTATTTCTTGTCACCGACCGCTGCGCCTCCTACTGCCGCTACTGCACCCGCAGCCGTGTGGTCAGCGGGGTGGGGGAGCAAGAGTTGGTCACTGACTTTGAGGAGGCTTTCCGTTACTTGGAAAAAAACACCGGCATACGCGATGTTCTCCTCTCCGGCGGTGATGCGCTCCTGCTCTCGGATTCACGCTTGGAAGCGATTCTCAAAAGACTGAGGGGTATCCCGCACCTTGAGTTTTTGCGCATAGGCACACGCGTTCCCATTTTTCTCCCGCAGCGGATTACTCCTGCCCTCTGTGAGATGCTTCGTAAGTATCATCCGCTTTGGATGAGTGTGCATGTGAACCATCCCCGCGAGCTGACGACCGAGGTCCGCGACGCTCTCGGGCGCCTTGCCGACAGTGGTATTCCTCTCGGCAATCAGAGCGTGCTTCTCAAAGGCGTCAACGACAACGCGGAGGTCATGCGAGACCTCATCCACAAGCTTCTGCTCTGCCGTGTGCGCCCTTACTATCTTTATCAGTGCGACCTCATACGCGGCTCGTCGCATCTCCGGACCTCTGTGGCAAAAGGCATTGAAATCATCGAAACTCTCCGAGGCTTCACCAGTGGCTACGCGATCCCACAATATGTCATCGATGCTCCAGGCGGTGGAGGCAAGGTGCCGATTAATCCGAACTATGTCCTCTACCACGACACGGAAAAAATCGTCATCCGCAACTACGAGGGAAAAATCTTCGAATATCCCGAGCCTGTTGCCTTGCCGGTAGCTAATCACCACAGCGCTGAGCTCCTCAGCGCCTGATGCCTTTAAATCCCGAGTCGTCCCGAGTCGACTACGCCGCTGAGGTCGCGGATGAAGAAGCCTGAGTGGATTCTCCCAGCGCTGTAAGAATTTTTTGAACCGTCGCCTCGACGGTTAACCCATGCTTTGCGCGCAGGATGGGAACGGTGCCATGCTCGATAAACTGGTCTGGCCAGCCAATGCGCACCACCGGAGTCGTGATGTGGCGGTCCGACAGGTGTTCCACCACTGAGGCCCCAAAGCCGTTTGCCAGCACATGGTCCTCCATGGTGCAGATCGCGTCGCAGCCGCCCGCAAAGAACTCAAGGGTCGCTGTGTCGAGAGGCTTGATCCAGCGGGCATTGATAACTGCTGTCGAGATGCCCCGTTTTTCCAGTTCCTCCGCTGCTGGGATGGCGAGTTCACACATGTTGCCCAGTGCGAAGATCGCAGCTTTTGTGCCGTGGCGGATGACCTCGGATTTGCCGATTTCGAGAAGCTTGGGCTTTTTTGCGGGGACTGCACCAGTGCCGGCGCCACGCGGGTAGCGGATGGCTGCAGGGCCGTCATGGTGGGCAATCGTCCAGAGCATGTCCGCAAATTCTGCCTCGTCTCTTGGCTGCATGTGGATGATTCCCGGAACCGGGCGCAGATAGGCGATGTCGAAGAGCCCGTGATGCGTGGGGCCGTCGTCGCCTGACAGTCCCGCGCGGTCCATGCACAGCGCCACATTGAGATTTTGCAGTGCGATGTCATGAATAATCATGTCATACGCGCGCTGCATGAAGGTGCTGTAAATGGCCAAAAACGGTTTCAGCCCTTGGGTGGCGAGTCCACAGGCAAAAAGTGCGGCGTGCTCTTCGGCGATCCCGACATCGTAGCAGCGCGCCGGATGCCGCTTGGCGAAGTTGATCAAACCCGTGCCAGTCGGCATCGCCGCAGTGATGGTAACGATCTTATTATTGTCGTCGGCGAAGTCCGCCAGCTTCGTTCCAAGAAGCTCGGAGTAGGTCGGCGTGGAGGAAGACGTGGTTTCGCCGGTGTCCAAATGGAATTTTCCAAGTCCATGAAACTTGTCGGGCTTCTCCACGGCAGGCGCGTAGCCTTTTCCCTTCTGTGTGAGCACATGGAGAATGACAGGCTCATTTTGTGTTTTTAAAAACTCGAAAGTCTGGGTGAGCAGCGGAATATCATGGCCATCCACTGGACCGTAGTAGCGGATCCCGAGATCATCGAAAATCACGCTCGGCGCGAGGAGGCTCTTCAGGCCCGCTTCCGCCTTGTGAGCCAGTTTGCGCGCTGTTTTTCCGCCGATCCATTCCAGAAAACGCGCTGCATTCTCATGTAGGTTTGCATAGGCGGGGTGGGTGACCAATCGATTAAGGTAATCTGCCACGGCACCCACATTTTTGGCGATAGACCATTCGTTGTCATTGAGAACAATGATGAGCCGCTTGGTGGTCGCAGCAATGTTGTTGAGGGCCTCGAATGTGACGCCGCAGGTGAAAGCTGCATCTCCCGCGATGCAGACCACATGCTCGTCGGAGCCGATTTGGTCGCGTGCCGCTGCCATGCCGAGTGCCGCCGAGAGCGCTGTCCCAGCATGCCCCGCGCCATAGGAGTCGTGCTCGCTCTCGCTGCGCAAAAGAAAACCATTCAGGCCTTCGTATTGGCGGATTGTCTCAAAACGGTCCAAGCGCCCTGTGAGAAGTTTGTGCACATATCCTTGGTGGCTGACATCAAATACAAACTTATCCCTCGGCGTATTGAAGACCCTGTGCAGCGCGATGGTCAATTCCACCACTCCAAGATTCGGGCCGAGATGGCCACCGGTCTTTGAAAGAACGCTAATGAGTTCCTCGCGGATATCTTGTGCCAAAAGCGGAAGGTCCTCAGCAGGGAGAGCCTGAACATCTTTTGGGGAATGAATTTTTGCCAGAAACGGTCCCGGAAATTGATCTGCCATGCCTCAGTTTTCCTGTTCCTCAAACTCACTGAGAGCCATAGCGCCTTGCGCATTGCGTGTGATGATCTGAATCCGCTTCTCGGCGGCATCCAGCTTTTCCTGACATTCTTTCACAAGCCCTATGCCTTCCTCATAAGAATCGATGAGATTCTCGAGCGGGAGGTTGCCCTCCTCCATCGAGGTCACGATTTCGGAAATCCGCTGCATGGCGGATTCAAGGGAGGATGTTTCTTTTTGGATTTTTTGAGCCATTGGGCGAGTGAGCTGCTTGTTGATCCATTACAACGAAGTGAGGTGCTTCGCGCAATGCGTATGTTGTGGCTCGCAAGCTGGGTTCCTATCGACGGGCTTATTCCTTACATCACGGGTCTGCGAAGAAAACAAACGCTGTGTCGATGAGCCCACCCGTTTTTCAATGCGCATCTGCCTGTCCGTAACACACGGGCCTGGTCCGACCTCTCTGCAGATTGTCTGAATGCCATCTTTGAGGCGATGAAGGCCCGTGAGATTCCGGGGTCGACCGCCGTGCGCCTGTCGTTCATTGCATCAATGCCGCTGGTGATTGCGTGGTGGGTTATGTGGTCCTCGAGTTTGCTATACTCCACCCCAGTTTGAGAATTTTGATTTTTGTGAGGTCGTTCTCTGAGGCCGGCAGCTTTCCCTGGCGCATTGCTCTCCAGCGTGATTGGACAACTCTTCAGTGGACCGGTTCGACGCAGTTTTCGTGAAGGGCGACACGACCTGTTCGCTTGCGGCCGGTCTCTGCACGATTCCTCGTAAAATTCTCGCCGGCCATATCAAGGCGGGCTTGCGCTCCCACGATCGCTATTCTGCATTTTAGAAGAAACTCAACCGGGTGATGTTAAGCCTTCTTGCCAACTGGCACTTTGCCCCTGCGGAGTTCGCAGCATCCCTCCTGCCCAACACCGCCTTTCTTTCGAAACCATTCACTATTCAAAGATTCCGCGATGCGATTAACTCTCTTTTGAAAATTAACAAATAGCCGGGCTCTGAGGAGGCCTATGAGCCGGAAGCTCGTGCCCAAGTCTCCACCTCGAGTCATTCGGGGGGTGACATGCCGTAAGATGCGATTAGTTTGGCGCGCATGATTCCCTTTCGCAATCTTGCCGAGACACGGACGCCGGACGGTGCCCGCTTTTCCCTCCATGAACACGACGGGGAATATTTTTTGAAACTCAATGGCCGACAGCTCATGGGCTCGAACTCCACGGTCTCGGAGCTACTTCTGGCAGACTTGGCCTGCAAATTTCGCTACCCAGTCGAGCGTCCCACGGTCCTGATCGGCGGTCTGGGTCTTGGTTTCAGCCTCCGCCGCGTGCTTGAAATCAACGGCCCGCATGTCTTGGCACAGGTCTCGGAATTGCTCCCCGAGGTCGTCGCATGGAATCGCGAGTTTCTGCAAAATCTGAATGGCAAATTTCTTGATGATCGCCGCGTAGAGGTTCTGACCCGCGATGTCTTCGACTGCATTAAAAATGGAGCCGGGCAATACGACGCTATCCTTCTGGATGTGGATAACGGTCCCACCTCTTTCGTGCAGGCCAAAAATTCGCGTATCTACTCTGGCAAAGGACTCGCCATGATCCGCCGTGCTCTCCGCCCTGGCGGCCGAGTTGCCTTCTGGTCCGCCGAGCCGGAGCCCTTGTTTCTCACCAGTCTCTCTCGCGCGGGCTTTCAGGCCGAAGAGTTCGAAGCCAAGTCCCACGAGCGCGCCAAGCGCGCCGCCCACAGAATTTATGTCGGTGAGGTTTCCTAATTAAAATTTCGCTGGTTTCGAAAAAGCTCCCAATGCTGGGTGCAAGCTTTTCGCTTTCTCGGAGCTCTCAAATAAAATGACTCCAACTCTTGACTTACCTGATCGGCATGGTAAGTGAATAACCCCGCGCCTCATCAAAAAGCACCGTCGGTCCTGTAGTCCTCATTTTTTATGGGTGGCCTCAAGCGCACAGGGAAACCCGGTGACATTGCAGAAAGAATACACACATGCCAGTTCGTCTCGGTCGGTTTGAAATGCCGAAGTCTCTCGTCAAAGAAGAGAAATCATCCACTGATAAATATGCTCTATTCGTCGCCGAACCCTTCGAGGCCGGCTACGGGCACACCATCGGAAACTCGCTCCGCCGTGTTCTTCTAAGTTCACTCGAAGGCGCCGCAATCACTTCGGTGAAGATCGAAGGTGTCCTGCACGAGTTTAGCACTCTTCCCAATGTGGTTGAGGATGTCGTCGACATCATTCTCAACCTCAAAAAAATCAAGTTCAAGGCCCATGACCATGAGCCCCGCACTCTCAAGCTCGCTGTCAACAAGGAAGGTGTTATCACCGCTGGCGATATTCAGAGCACGACCCAGTGCGAGGTTTTGAACCCTGAACAAATCATTTGCACCACTGACAAGAAGTCTAAGTTTGAAGCCGAATTTGAAGTGAAAGTCGGCCGCGGCTTTGCCACTGGCGATGAAAACAAGCATTCCGATCAGCCAATCGGCGTCATCGCCATCGACTCGGTTTTTTCGCCAGTGACTCGCGTCAAATACGCCGTTCAAAACACACGCGTTGGCCAACGCACCGACTACGACAAGGTCATCCTCGAGGTCTGGACCGACGGCCGCATCACTCCCGACGATGCCCTTCTCCAAGCCTCGGCTATCCTGCGCCACCACCTCGACGTCTTCGTTGGATTCGACGAAAATGTCGTTGAGTTTGACGAGACCCCGCAAGAGGTCAGTCAAGAAAATAGCCGCCTCAAGAAACTCCTTAACATGAGCGTCAATGAGATCGAGCTTTCTGTGCGTGCGGCAAATTGCCTTAACAACGCAAACATCACATCCGTGGGTCAACTCGCTCTCAAGAGTGAGGCTGAGATGCTAAAATACCGCAACTTCGGCAAAAAGTCCCTCAACGAAATTAAAGACAAACTCACCCAACTCGGTCTCGGCCTCGGAATGAAGCTCGATCCCGGTCTCATTGAACTTCCCGTCGTGGAGGAATCCAACTAACTCGCCATGCGCCATCGCAAGAAAACTGTCAAACTCGGCCGCTCATCATCTCACCGCGACGCTCTGCTCGCGAATCAGGTCTGCAGCCTCATCGAACACAAACGCATCAAAACCACCCTCGCTAAGGCGAAGGCCGTTCGTCCGCTCGCGGAAAAAATGGTCACCCTTGGCAAGCGTGGAGATTTGCATGCACGCCGCCTTGCCGCAGGCTACTTAGGCCAGAAGGACGCTGTTAAAAAGCTCTTTGCCGAAATTGCCCCGCGCGCAGCCACACGCAAAGGCGGCTATACCCGCATCATCAAACTCGGTCAGCGCATGAGTGATTCCGCTCCCATGGCCTTCATCGAGTGGGTGGACAATGAGGGAGCAGGCATCGAGGATACGGTTGTTGAAACCGTCGTAGCATCTGCGGAAGCCAAGAAGCCTGAGTAAAACTTGGCGGGACGCCTCCGCATCCCGCCAAAAAAATTTAACTGAAACCGGTTGGAAGATTTCTCCCGAGGAATCCCCTGACGGGCCGGGCGGGACCAGCAATGGTCTCGCCCGTTTCTCTTGCTCCAGATCATGAGTCAACTTGCCGAAGACTACGCCCAGTTTGTCATTCCCACCTACGGTCGTTTCGATCTCGATATCGAGCGGGGCGAGGGGTGTCATGCGTGGGATTTCGCAGGTCGAAAATTCCTCGACTTCGGTGCCGGAATAGCGGTCTGCTCGCTTGGCCACGCCCATCCGGAGATCACAGCGGCTGTCTACGAACAGGCCGGCAAACTCGTTCACACTTCGAATCTTTACCGCACGGGTCCGCAAGCCTGCCTTGCAAAGCGATTGGTGGAGGTGACAGGCGAAGGGAAGGTTTTTTTCTGCAATAGTGGAGCTGAGGCCAACGAAGGCCTGATCAAGCTCGCACGCCGCTTCGGCAGTGTGACCGGTCGTTCGGGAATTCTCACCTTCACAGGCTCGTTTCACGGTCGCACGATGGCTTGTATCTCCGCAACCGGGCAGGAGAAGGTGAAAAAAGACTTCGGCCCGCTTCTTCCAGGTTTCCGCCATCTGCCTTTTGGTGATCTGAAGGCGGTGCGCGAAGCGATCGACTCCAACACAGCAGCCATTCTCGTTGAGCCAATCCAAGGCGAGGGTGGCATCCATCCCGCTTCAGGGGACTTCCTCCGTGGCCTGCGGGCGCTTTGTGACGAACACGGTATGCTTCTTTTTTTTGATGAGGTGCAGTGCGGTCTCGGTCGCACGGGGGATTGGTGTGGCTGGCATGCGGTTGCCGCCGACATCCAGCCAGACGGTGTTTCGTGGGCCAAAGGCATAGCAAATGGTTTCCCCCTCGGGGCCTTCTGGGTCTCTCACCAAGCCATCGACAAAAGAGGTGCCCTCTGTGATCTGCTCGGCGCGGGAAGTCATGGCACCACATACGGGGGAAACCCAGTCTCCTGCGCGGCAGGATTGAAAGTGCTGGAAATCATCGAGCGTGACCGCTTGCTTGAGAATGCCCGTATTCTGGGAGACCATCTCGCATCCTCTCTGCGCGGCCTTCCAAGCCCGTTGATCGCGGAGGTCCGCGCCTCAGGTCTCATGGTAGGAGTCCAACTGGCCTCCGATTTTCCAAAAACCACTCGCACACCTGCCCTGGAAGTTGTCACGCACGCCATGTCACTCGGTCTGCTCGTCATACCTGCGGGGGATTCTGTCGTCCGTTTTCTTCCGCCACTCAATGTCACCCGCCAAGAGATCGATATGGCAGTGGCCAAATTTTCCGAAATCCTTCAACACTTCGACTCCAAGCCCTGAACAATCTTGGGATACGCCATGAAACACCTCCTTTCCATCGAGTCGCTTAGCGCGCTGGATATCGACAATATCCTTGCAGATACCGCCCACATGAAATCATCCCGAGGCAGGCACTCGGAACAACCGCTCCATAGCCAATGCTGGGCTTTGATGTTTTCGAAGTCATCCACACGCACCCGTGTATCGTTTGAAGTCGGTATCCGCGAACTCGGTGGCAATGCACTTTTCTTGGCCGCCGCCGAGATTCAGCTTGGGCGGGGGGAACCAATCTCTGATACGGCTCGTGTGTTGGGCCGCATGGTCCATGGAGCTGTGATCCGAACCTTTTCCCAAAAAGATGTGGAGGATTTTGCCGCCTTTAGTGGCATCCCGACCATCAATGCCCTCACAGACGAGGAACATCCCTGCCAAATTCTGGCGGATCTTTTTTCTATCAGGGAGACACGCGGATCGCTTGATGGCCTGCGCGTGGCATTCATTGGCGATGGGGACTGCAATGTGGCGCGTTCCTGGATTTGGGCTGCTGCTCGTTGTGGATTCGAGCTTGTCATCGCGGCTCCTCCGAAATTTCAGCCTCCTGCTTCGCTCTTGCAGCGCGCGGGCGGCAAGATCACCCTTACAGCCGACCCACTCGAGGCCGCAGTCGGCGCCGATGTGCTCTACACAGATGTCTGGGTGAGCATGGGGAGGGAAGAGGAGGCCGCTTTCCGCTTGGCTCAATTTCAAGGCTACCAAATCAACGCGCACCTTGTCTCCCTCGCATCTCCCGCTGTGCTTGTGATGCATTGCCTGCCAGCATACAGAGGCAAGGAAATTGACGAGTCGACGCTTGAATCCCATGCGGAAACAATCTTCCGACAGGCCGAAAACCGCTTGCACGCCCAGAAGGCGATCATGGCGAGGCTCGTTAAAAATTCCCAGATGCGTTTCTGAAAATTGACAAACACTCTGACCTTTGGAATGAATGTCCTCACGGTCGCACAAGCTTCCTGCCCCAATCCCAATCCCTATGCCAGACCCTAAAAAAGAAACTGTCCGCATCGTCATTCCTCCGACTCGTCAGATTCCCCCTCCTCCCAGCAGCGAGTCTGCGATGATCAAACTTTCTGCCAAGCCAGTTCTGGCGTCCTCCTCCGTAGTGCCCCCCCCTCCGCCAGTTCCCACTGCCTCAGGGCCTCTCGTTCCGCCCGCTCCGCCAATGACGATTCCAGCGATCAAGCCTCCTGCTCCACCGGTGATCGCAATGCCCCCCTCGCATGAAGCGCCAAAAATCCCCGTAGCACCAGCGCCTTTGAAGCCTGCTGGCATCATACCACCCGCACCTGCGGCACCTGCCGTGGCCATCAAGCCGCCTGGAGTTGTTGGTGAGGCGCCAAAAATCCCCGCAG
>Ga0247831_1002319_pt1 | contig 31348 bp, 37 predicted proteins | sample LaCruzMarch2015__9_FD_192406 | JGI IMG/M metagenome (GOLD analysis project Ga0247831, IMG submission 192406) | Freshwater microbial communities from meromictic Lake La Cruz, Castile-La Mancha, Spain - LaCruzMarch2015_1m | ecosystem: Environmental > Aquatic > Freshwater > Lake | place: Spain...
CAACAACAGCCTCAATCTCGCTTGCTTGTGCCAAAAGTACGTGGTCTTTGATGGCAACAAATGCTCGTTTTGATTGTTCCTCCCAGTTTTCCCACGAATGATGAAAATACAGCGAAGCACCATGGTCAATCAACCATAATTCTTTGTGCCACATAAGCATATTTGTATTGCGTGGCGTGCGGTCAACGTTGGTCAGAATATAGTCGAGTAAAACTATTTTTGAAGCAACCTTTGGTTCAATCTTTTTTACAATTGGGTCAAAAGTAATCGAACCAGAAAGGTAATGAACACCCAAATTTAGCCCAACACTTGCTTGTAGCAAATCTTGGATTTCTTCGTCGGGTTCGGTTTTGCTGAAAGAATCATCAAGTGTTGCAAAGACGATTTCAGGCATTTTCAAGCCCAAAGCACGGGCTAATTCTCCGCAAATCAATTCAGCGATTAGTGCTTTTACGCCTTGCCCTGCCCCAAGAAATTTTAGTACATACAAAAATCCATCATCTGCTTCGACGATGGCGGGCAACGAACCACCTTCTCGCAAAGGCGTTACATATCGAGTAATATTTACTGTTCGGAGTTGCATTTAATGTGTAGTAAAAAGATATGGAAATCAAGAAAGTTTCAATATTGAATTTAGTGGAAGTTAGAAAAACCTTTTGCTGTAAGTCCTCGTTTAAGTTTGCCATCACCTGTCCAAAGCGGTGATTTTAGCTCAATTGACAAAGCAACAAATGGGATGTCTTTTGGGTCAATGTCGTAGCAAAGATCATAAGCAATTTGTCGACTTTGGATACTGATGAAATCAAGTGGAATAAATTTAATATTTTCGATGATTCCATTGAAGTATTTAAAAAACTCAACATCATTGAGCTTTGTGTATTTTAGCATTTTTTTCTGATGCTTAAATATTTCAGCTATGATATAGTTTGGAGCATAAAACGTAAAAGTATCATCTAATAAAATTTCACGAATATGTGAAGCTGGTGAAAGTAAAGACGAAAAAATAAGATTGGTATCAATAATAATAATTTTCTTCATTAGCGTTTTACCTCTCGTAAAAATTCGTCACAATTTTTACTCCACCATTCAGTGTCTATTTCGTCGGCTATTTCTAATACTTTCGTGTCAATTTGTGCCTCTTTGACGGTTGCTTCCAAATTAAGTCTTTTAACTAAAGAAATTAAATATGTTTCATCAAAACTATTGCGATTGAGCCTAATAAGTATCTCATTATCCTTGTTTTGGATATTAATAGCAGTCATAAGCCTAGATTATTAAGAATTTTAAACAAATATAAACAAATTTTAGAGATAAAAATGCTTTTGACAACAAGCATTTTTATCAAGAAAAAATTCATTTCGCTCCAAAAATACTATTCCAAATCACATCATTAATATTAGTGGATTGAAATTTCATTTGGCTAATTTTGATATCCGTAAAATTACATCATTTTTCGATAGTGAAGTATTTTATTTGAGATAAAGTCCTACTAACGAAAATGAAGTTTATTACTTTCAGAATAAATTTATAAATTGAGTTCTGATCTTTTTAAAGCATTAATTTATGAAGAAAATCATTTGTTTACTTATTATTTTTCTGAGTTTTTCGGCTCAAAACTTTGCACAACTGTCCATAAATAAAGGCCTTAAAGAATCAAAATGGCATGGATTTGTAAGACATGATTTAAGTTTTGATGGGCGAAATGTGAGTGTAATTGTACCTAATAAACCACTTTCTGGCAATCCATGGATTTGGAAAGCTCAGTTCCTAGATTGGCATACAGATACCGATAGCATACTGATTGCTCAAGGTTTTCATTTGGTTTTTATCAACGCTGATAACCAATATGGTAGCCCTAATGCAGTGGCAATATGGAATAAATTTTACAATTTCATCACTCAAAAATATAATCTTCAGAAAAAAGTAGCTTTGGAAGGAGTGAGTAGAGGTGGTTTGTATGTGTATAATTGGGCGAAGCAAAATCCCGAAAAAGTATCATGTATATATGCCGAAGCTCCCGTTTGTGATTTTAAAAGTTGGCCAGCGGGATTTGGTAAAGGAATGGGTAGTAAATCGGATTGGGAATTATTGAAAAAAGAGTATGGCTTTGCCAATGACGACGAAGCCCAGCGATATTTGAATAATCCGATTGATGGTTTAGAAACTTTGGCAAATGCAAAAGTGCCAGTTTTGCATACAATTGGCCTAAATGATGAAATTGTTCCGGTTGATGAAAATACGTTTCCGTTGATTAATAAATATATTCGTCTTGGTGGCATTGCGACTGTTATTCCTTGCACAAAAGGAAAACATACTTTGAATGGTCATCATTTCGATATCGAAACGCCACAAATTGTTGCGGATTTCATAAAAAAAAATACCGTTAGCAGTTTTTTAAGTTCTTCAGATTTTCATCGATTACGCAAGGGTTTACCCAATTGTAAGATTAGTTTTTCCCAAAATAAACAAAGTCGGGTAGCATTTTTAGGTGGTTCAATAACTTATAATCATGGTTGGCGAGATAGCGTTTCTGCTTACTTAACAAAATGTTTTAATGAAACAACTTTCGATTTTGTAACTGCAGGTATTCCATCTTTCGGCAGTGTTCCTAATGCTTTTAGGCTTGAAAGAGATGTCATTTTAAAAGGAAAAATTGATTTATTGTTTGTAGAAGCAGCCGTCAATGACCAAACCAACGGCACAAGTTCAGAAGAACAAATAATGGCTATGGAAGGAATTGTGCGTCATGTTAGAAAAATAAATCCTGCAGTTGAAGTAGTTTTTATGCACTTTGTTGACCCTGAAAAAATAGCTCAATATAATAGAAGTGAAGTGCCAGAAGTGATAGTTAATCATGAAAAAATAGCAAGTTATTACCAAAGTCCATCAATAAATTTGGCTAAAGAAGTAACTGAAAGGATAAATAATAAAGAATTTACATGGGAAAATGATTTTAAAAATCTTCATCCTTCACCGTTTGGGCAAGGAGTTTATGCTAAATCCATAATTGCATTTTTAGAGAAAGCTTTTGCAGGTCATACTGACGCAGACGATAAAATCATTAGCCATTTGTTACCCGAAAGACTTAATCAGTTTTCGTATGAAAATGGTCGATTTTTAGATGCTTATATGGCAAAAATAGATGAAAATTGGTCAATTATTGAAAAATGGAATCCAAATGATGGCACAGGGACTCGAAGCGATTTTGTGGATGTTCCAATGTTATCCAGTAATAAAATTGGAAGCAAACTATATTTGAAATTTAAAGGGAATGTGATTGGAGTTGCTGTTGCGGCTGGCCAAGATGCAGGTATAATCGAGTATCGAGTAGATGGTAAAAACTGGAAAAAATACGATTTGTTTACGCAATGGAGTAAATCGCTACACTTACCGTGGTTTTGTACACTTGAAAATACATTAACAGATGGGGAGCATACTTTAGAAATCAGAATTTCGGCTGAAAAGAACATACAGAGCATCGGAAATGCTTGTCGAATTCGTTATTTCTATGTTAATGATAAATGATTTTCGGGAAGAAAACCTATTTCTCCCCAAAAATGCTATTCCAAATGATATTGTAAACATCAGTAGCTAAAATCTCTTCTGATTGTGTCTGATTACTTATCAAAACAGGATAATATTCCTTACCAACATCAAGCGTTCCGTGTGAGCCTTTGATAAGTGTTGCATCCAACGGAATCACGTCCATTCTATATCTAAAACCGAGTAATTTTCTAGCCAATTTATAAGCTGCACGCAATTTTATGAATGGATTTTTAGGATTCATAAACATTTCAACGGGATCATAACCTGGTTTATTATGAATATCAACGCATCGTGCGAAATCAGGGGCAAGATTATCATCTAACCAATAATAATAAGTAAACCAGCTATCGGCTTTTGCCATCAAAACTAAATCTCCTGTACGCTCGTGGTTGATTTTATATTCACTTTTTTCGGCTTCGTCCATCACTAAAGATATTCCTTCGACCTTTGATAAAATGGTCTTGATTTGCTCTTTTTGACTTAAATCATTGATGTAAATATGTGCAATTTGATGGTCGGCTGCAGCAAAAGCTTTCGATGCTCCACCGTCGAGGAGTTCATAACCGTTTTCAAGTCTTACAGAAATCAAACCATTTTCACGCAAAATACGATTAATATGGATTGGATTACTCACGTTGTTAATGCCATATTCCGATAGCAGAATTATATTGGCATTTTTTTCTTCGTAATATGCTACTAATTCTTTTACCAAATCATCAATTTCGTGCAAATCTTTGGCTATTTTACTAAAATCTACGCCAAATTTCTGCAAACAATAATCTAAATGCGGCAAATAAATGAGTGTAAGCGTTGGGTCGTTTTCTTTATCAACTTCTAAGGCTGCATTCGCAATCCATTTTGAGCAATCAATACTTGTATTTGGCCCCCAAAATTTAAATAAAGGAAAAGTCCCTAATTTTGCTTGTAATTTATCCCGCAAATCGGCAGGATAAGTGTAGCAGTCTGGTTCTTTTTTTCCATCAGAATGATATTGCGGACGAGGTGTTGCAGAAAAATCAGCTGATGAATACATATTATACCACCAAAACATTTTGGAACTCGTAAAATTCGGGTCTTTCTTTTTTGCAGCCTCCCAAATTTTTTCGGCCTTAACGAGTTTATTCGATTGCTTCCAAAACTTCATTTCGTTAGCTTCACGGTCATACCATCCATTGCCCACGATACCGTGTTCATTAGGATTTTTTCCTGTAACATAACAACTCTGTGAGGTAGTCGTGACAGCAGGAAATGGTTGTTTTATTTGCGTTAGCTTATTCTTAGCAATAAAATTCTGCAAGAAAGGTGTGTATTCCCCAATCACACTTGTGCTAAGACCAACGATATCTATAACTACTGTTTTTTGCATATTTGAGTTTGATATGTTTTAAGCACAGAGTTTTGTGAGTTTATCACGGATATTCACAGAGTGAAAAAACTCTGAGAATCTTCGTGCAAAACTTTGTGCAACTCCGTGGTTGAAAAGATTATAAAAGCCCTTTTACCCAATTAATTTCTCTAATAATTGACTCATTCAGAGGGGCTTGAAACTCCGTTGGTAAAACTCCCCAAGTGTATGTCTCGATTTCGAGGTGATTCGTAAAGGCTTTGTTTTTATGAACATTAATCGTATCCACAATATCTGATTGTGTAGAACTCAAAACACCATAGTTTTCTAAGAAAAGTGGTACGTGAAAATGCACTCGCCAAGAACTAATGTTTTCTTCAAAGCCAGCAATCGCTTCTGTTAAATCTTGAAATTTAACGAAACTTCCATCTTTTCGTTTAGCTACAACTTGATGTAAATAAGTTGATTCGTTGTATTGAGCAATCACTTTTAGTTTTTCTTCGGTATCGCTCGAAAAATCAACTTTTAATGCTGAACTGATTTGTATTTTTCCAACTTTCAATCCTTCTGTTTCTAACTTGTCAATTACCATTTGTGGGGCTTCAAAACCTACTGCAAAATGACAAACATCATAGCATAATTGAATATGCGTTTTAATGGCTTCGACCGCCTTTTCGCTAGAAAAATCTTTGCTTACAAGCTGTTCAATTCCCATCGGGAGCAAATAATTCTTGTACCAGTCAATATACTCATCGGAGTTTTCGAGAATGCCATCTGGCTCAGGTTCAATATCAAGGTGCAGTGTTTTGCCAGTTGAAGCTTTTAAATCTATCAGTGCCTCTACAACCGAAATAATATTTTTTGTCGCAATTTTAATCGCTTCTTCTAGTGCTTCGGGTGTTTTCCACCAAAAACGATAGGAGAGAGGGGAAGTAGAGATTCCACCTTCTGTTAAATTATTTGGTAAAAGTTTAGCAAGTAATCCAAAACTTCTGATTGTGTAGTTGGTGCGTTCGGGAGTTGTCCAATCTGGAGCGTGAACTTGGTCTTTTACGACTACATTATGAAAGCCGCCGTAGGGAAAACCATTCATAGTAAAAACGTAGCAGTCGTTTACTTCGAGCCAATTTTTGAAAGTATCGAAATTAGATTTTTCCGATAAATCAATGCTTGCTTGATTTGCCAATCTCAAGCCAATTCCCATCTTTGTTTCGGGAGAAACTGCCGCTTTTATTTCAGGAATGCTGCTTTGTAAAACCGAAAAATGAGTTGCCCATTCTTCGCCTGGGTGAATATTACTGCAATAAGAGAGGTGTCCGTATGGGGTTTGCATAGTCGAATAGAATTGTGTAATTTACTTTTATATTTCTTCGCCTTACTTTTTTTAAAAAAAGTAACAAAAAAACACGAATCATACAATCACCTCTTGAGAAATTGGACAAAATATCTAAAGAACTTTTAAATTGGTTAAGCCCAATTTCTCAAACGGCGTGTATGATTAATATAAGGTACAATTATGATATATTAATAAACAATGATATTAAGTATTAAATTGTCTTTTTCAATTCATCAACTGCCTGTTTCATGAGTTCAAAATCTACTTCGTGAATCTCTCGACCTTTGCCCAATTTTTCTAAAATTGTAATCGTCAATTGTCCACCCAAATGTTCTCTAAATTCATTCAAGCCTTCCCACAAATTCAGTTTATCGTTTTCACCGAGTTTTTCGTGGTAAAGCGTAAAACCAAGATTTTTAAGCAAAGTAATGATTCTGTTTACTTCTTCCTGTGTAATAAGCCCTAAAAGCTGTGAATAAATTGAATCAAGAGCAATTCCGATGGCAACGGCTTCGCCATGACGAATATCAAAATTAGTTAAATACTCCAATTTATGAGCTGCCCAATGTCCAAAATCCAATGGTCGAGCCGAACCCATTTCAAAAGGGTCGCCACTGGAAATATGATTGGTATGCAATGCGGCCGAGCGGAAAATTTGTTCTTGCATTACCTCCATTTCACGCTTAGCCATGAAAAGTGCATTTGTTTCGAGCCATTCAAAAAACGGCAAATCCTTAATCAAAGCTACTTTTACAGCTTCTGAAATACCAGAACGCCAATCACGCTCAGAAAGTGAATTTAAGAAAGTAGAATCATTGAAAACTGCAACGGGTGGAGAAAATGTGCCAAGAAAATTCTTTTTTCCTAAAAAATTAACCCCATTTTTCACACCTACGCCAGAATCATTTTGAGATAAAACAGTAGTTGGAATCCTGATATGTTTTACGCCACGATGAGCAATCGTTGAGGCATAACCAACCATGTCTAAAAAAGCCCCACCACCGATTGCGGCCACAAAAGAATGTCGGTCAATACCATATTTATTAATAGCTAAAAGTGATTGGTCTAAATACTGCGAATCATTTTTTACGATTTCTCCACCCGGCATAACCAAAATTTCATCAACCAAAGTAATGTTTGTGTTATTACTGAAATAGGTTTTGATTGATTCAATAAGTGAAAGGTGATTTTCAGCAACGCCATCATCAATTAAAAATAAGATTTTCTTTTGAAAACGAGTATCACCAAAATTATTTAAGAAGTTATTAAACGATTGATTATCAGTCGAAAAAAGATTTTTTGTGAAAATAATGTCAAATGAATATGGTACCTGAAAGGCTTGTTGAATAAGGTTCATTATATTGGGTCAAATATAAAATTATATACAATTGTTGTTTGTTATAAATGCTAAGTTACCGCAAAAATCTTTGCTAATTTGATTGAAAACGGAAGTAAACATAAAACTACAATGGCAAGAAAAATGTTTCCAGAAACGCTTACCCAAGCTGCATCCATCACAATCAATGAAAGTACCCCCGCTTTTACGGCTTTACTAATATTTGGTCCGATTGGGTTTGAAATGGCATTGATTAAGGGTTTAAATATCAAATAAACATGTAAAATTACGAATCCTAACGTAATTTGAAGGTTTCCTAAATTAAAAGAGATAAACAACTGAAAAGTGCTGACCAAAACGTATAAAAAAGCAGCAAAAAAAAGTGTATTTTTATTTCCCCCATGCACTTCGCCTCGACTAATCATCGTGATAGCAGCAATGTAGCAAACCGGCAAAAGTCCAATCCACCACCATTGCGGAATAGAATTTTCGATGATACTCATTCCCAAAATCAAATTTCCACCTCGACAAAGCCCCATATTGATTGGCCCTAAAAACGAATGATGCTTGCCGTATTTATCATAAATTAAGGCACAAGTGGCTACTGCTAAAGCAATTAAGCTACTTAATGAACTATTGGCTAATGCTCCAAAAATGCCCAATAACAATAACAGAACTCCAAAAATAATTGCATTATTTTTACTCACTTTTCCACTTGGAATTACTCTTTCTGGACGCTCAATTTTATCTAATTCTAAATCAAAAATATCATTAAAAACAATGCCTCCACCGTACAAGCCGATGGTTGAAAGGCATAAAAATATAACTTTCGATGGGTTTATATCTTCCATTGAAAAAGAAAAGGTCGCAATGGTAACGCCAGCCAAAATATCAGCGATAGCCGTTGTAATATTAGCAGGACGGGTCAGTTGTAAGTAAGCTTTTAGGTTCAAGGTTTTGGCGTTTTCTAAAATCAAGTATATTGCTATTGTCTAACTGATTATCAACGAATTTTTATCAACTCTAGGAATTTGTCCACCACGTAATACTGTGTTCCCATTGAATTTGAGACTTTGGTCAATTACTACTGGCGTTTCAAAATCAGTTACATTTATTTGTCCACTTTGGGCAAAAGCATCGATGGCATTTTTGTAAGTTACCAATCGAATATCAGCGTCTGAAATTCCTTTTATTTTCATCAAAGCTGCAGTTTTTGGCACAGCAAGTGGGTCACTTATGCCCCAATCGGCAGCGGAGTTTATCATAATTCTTTCCGAGCCATATTTTTTTACTATTTCTACCATTCTTTCATTACCCATTTTGGTAAATGGATAAATTGTAAATGCTGCCCAAAAACCTTTATCAAGCACACTTTCTACAGTTTCTTCATTATTATGGTCGATTATTACCATGCTTGGGTCAATTCCGTGTTCGATAGCAATCGACATACTTAGTTCAGTTCCTTTCTTTTTATCACGGTGAGGCGTATGAACTTGCACGGGCAAACCTGCTTCTTTCGATAATTCGAGTTGTAAACGATAGTATTTTTCTTCGGCGGCTGTTTGGTCGTCGAAACCTATTTCACCAACACCAACTACACCTTCTTTATACAAAAATAATGGTAAAATTCCCATTACTTGTTCAGCCAAAGCCTCATTATTGGCTTCACGAGAGTTTAAGCCAATCGTACAATAATGTTTTATTCCAAACTGCGATGAACGGAAACGTTCCCAACCAACCAAGCTACTAAAATAATCTTTGAATGAAGCCAAACCTGTACGTGGCTGACCCAACCAAAAAGCAGGTTCAATAATTGCCACAACGCCTGCATCAATCAAGGCCGTATAATCGTCAGTAGTTCGGGAAGTCATGTGAATATGTGGATCAAAGAACTTCATGCCTTTTGTATAATCGGCATAATTTGCTTGTATTATTTCTGAGGTTACAAGTTCTTCGGCTGTACCTTCAAAGTGTGAAGGATTTTGCGATATTTCAGAATGTTTTTGACACATTTTATTTAATTATATCGGTTTTTATGACCGACCTTTTGGATTATTAATGTTGGTAAAGCCTTTTATTTTTTAATTAGATTTCAAGTAACTCCCAATTAAGTAGTCGATGCTCTATATATTGGTGTTTTTTTAGTTCTTTTTTAGCGGCAGGAAAATTAGTTTCATCACATACCAAAATCGCTGCGATATTGTCCATTGAACTTTGAGATTCAGATAATACACAAATATCTTCAAAAATTGTTTCGTTCATAAATTTACTCACTAAACGCCAAGCCTGTGCAGGAATCGTGCGACCTGCCGCCCAACGCTCATGAGCAAGGTTAGAAATCGAATTTGCCAATGCTTGATTTGCTCGTTCGTTCAAACCTTGGATGGGGTGAATGGGTTTGTCACTAAAAATACATTTCAAAACCAATTGATTCCAAGCTAGTTCTGAGAAATATTTCTTCGGATATGGATTCTGAAAAGCAATTGCATCGAAAACCAAACCAATGTTTGAACGCACCGCATCAGTAGCACGCGGAAGCCAATATTCAGGATATGGCAAAAAAGGTAGGGCAGAAATTAAAGCAACGGCTTCATTGTTCTCGGCAGTTTCAAAAAGCGAATGAATGGTTTTAGTATAAATGTCCTTATCTGAATCATCAAGCGTCGTAAGTAGATAGACTCGTACCAATCTATCCAAAGACCAACCACTGATAGAAACATCATTAATAACCGAAGCTGACAGAACAGGCGTTTTACTAATAAATCTTGGTGCGGCAACAAATGCGATTTGAAGCGATTGCAGACTATTATTTCCTCTTGATACAACCCAACTTATTTCTTTTGGCGAAGCATACTCTTTTATCTTTTCGAATAATTGTTCTGAAAAACGCATTGTTTAGTTTGGTAAAAAGTAACGAAATAAATAACCATAAATATTCAATAATAATTTTACTAAATTACAAGATAAGTTACTTTCCTATACAGAACTTGCTAAAAATATTCGCTAATAAATCGTCTGAAGATATTGATCCCGTAATCTCACCAAGATGGTGTAACGAAAGTCTTATATCTTGTGCCAAAAAATCTCCAGTAATACCAATATCTAGACCATTCAAAACTTCAGTTAGTGCTTCACTGGCCTTGACTAAATGTTCATAATGACGTAGATTCGTCAACATAGTATCGGCTTGTTTTTTGAGCTTAGCTTTTGCTACGATTGCGTTTTTGAGGGCATCAATTCCAATGTTGTTTTTGGCTGATATTTGTAAGCCATCAAAGTTTTCTTTTTGTTCTGCCAAATCAATCTTATTTCTAACTCTTATAATCTTGTCTTCCTCAAAATCTAAAATAAAATCTTCGTTAATGACTTGATTATCAGTCAATAATAAAACTATTTCAGCACGTCTCATGGCGTCTTTCGAGCGTTGAATTCCAATAGATTCCACAATATCTTTAGTTGCTCGAATTCCTGCTGTATCAATAAATCTAAACTTGATTCCATCAATAAATAGTACATCCTCAATCACATCACGGGTCGTGCCTGCAATTTCGGTTACGATAGCTCTTTCTTCATTCAATAGTACATTCAAAAGCGTTGATTTTCCGGCATTGGGTGGTCCAATTATAGCCACAGGAAGGCCTTCTTTAATCACATTCCCTGCGTCGAATGATTCAATTAGGGTTTTTAAATAACTCTGAATTTTGGATATCAAAGATTTTAAATCATTTCTTTCCGCAAACACTACATCTTCTTCACCAAAATCTAATTCTAATTCTACTAAGCTTGCAAAATGAATTAATTCTTCACGTAAAACTTTCAATTGATTCGAGAAACCACCTCGCATCAAATTCATCGCCGTTTTGTGGGCGGCCTCAGAGTCCGCCGCAATCAAATCTGCCACTGCTTCGGCTTGTACCAAGTCAAATTGCCCATTCAAAAATGCACGTTGAGTAAACTCACCCGCTTGAGCCATGCGGCAGCCATTCTGAAGTAAAAGTTTCAGAATATACCTTATAATATAGTCGCTACCATGGCATGAAATTTCCACAACATCTTCTTTGGTAAAACTTCTGGGCGTTTTAAAAACGGCAATCAAAACTTCATCGACAATGACATTGTTATCTCTAATCGTGCCAAAATGAATCGTATGCGAATCAACCTTGGTTAAGTCTTTCCCTTTGAAAATTTTATTGATAATATCAAATGTGCGATCTCCCGAAACACGAATTACACCAATCGCTCCGATACCTTGTGGGGTTGATAACGCACAAATTGTTTCTAATTGAATCATTTATTATGGTAAAAGAAATCTTTTATAAACTTTGATTAATCAATCTTACAAATCTTGTAAATCTTTCAATCATGGTTTAAATTACTTATTTTTGCAAATCTACCAACTAAAATCTTAAAATCAGTGATTGTAGCTATTCAGTAGATAAATTATTTGAATCTACCGGCTTGCAGCCCAGTACCTTCGACGTTTGAAATATGTTAAAAATAAAAACTTTATGGTATCTCAATGCAATCTTATTGTTGATTGCTGTATTTATTGCTTATCAAATTTGGTTTGCTCCACGCAAAGATGCATGGAATTTTGTGCCCAATAATGCTTTTTTGGTTGTAGAGAGTTCCGAAATTCAACAATCGCTTTATTCTAAAGGCGACCCAACACAGCTTGCTGGTATTCCTTTTTTTTACGATGCGTTGGCACAACTATCAAAAATTGGCGAAAGTATTGATAACGAAAATATTGCTAAAAAGTTTTTTGCAAAGAAACTTATTACTTATTCGCTTCATCGAGAAAACAAGAAAAATCTTGAATATATTATTTATGTACCAGCGGGTGCCTTTGGTGATGATTCTTTTCTAAAAAGCCTCTTAGTGCCTGATGCTACCAAACGTAAAGTTTATGGGCGTAATTATAAAGGGCTTCGAATCAATGAATTATATGATATTAATAGTCGCCCACTTTTCAATTTCTTCGTGCATGATGATTTTTTGATTTGTAGTGGCTCAAAAATTTTGCTTGAAGAAGTTGCTAATAGAATCAAATCAGGTGTTGCGATCGAAAGAGTGCCATTCAAAGAGAGTAGAAAAGGGACAGCACATATTTATTTTAAAAGCAAGAGCTTACATGATGTGGCAGATATTCTTCCATCGCAGTTATCGCCAAATCTGATTGAGTTTTTTGGAAATATTACGCCACGCAACCCCGATATTGTTTTCGAAAAACAAAAACTTCCTAATATTCTTTCAGCTTACATTTACTCAAAAGGTATAAATACAATTCCATTTTTGAGAATTTTTGCCCGTCAAAAACCGCAACCTTTTGTTTGTACTGACTTAATTCCCGAAAATATAGCTATAACGATCCGTTTAAGTTTCAAGAATAAACTTTTGCTAGCACAAGATTTTACTGCTTACATGAATAACGAAGAACCCGAACTCGTTGCTGAAAAAGATAGTGTTAATCGTTTGCTAAATGCAAATCTTAATAGTTTTTATTCGATTATTAAAGATGAAATTATTTTGTGCGAAATGGAAACGTCATCTGATGAGCCATCGAAGAAAATCTTGCTCATCAAAACCGAAGACTCGGCTGGTGCTCTGAATTTATTCGATGATTTGGCAACCAATGCTGAAAAGATTTCCAGCTATTTTAAAGTACAACCATTTACCTATCTTAATAATTTTGTTAGAAAAATTGATGTTAGCCAATTACCGGCCATGCTGTTTGGTTCGGTTTTCAAAGGTTTTTCAGATTGTTATTATACCCAAATAGACGATTACATTATTCTGTCCAGCGATGACGATGCCATGCGTGAATACCTCAATAGCCTAAATACGGGTCAAACTTGGGCAAAGTCAAGCATTTATCGCAGTTTCATTAGTAAGCTTAGTCCACAATCGCAAGTAACAGCCATTATTAGCCCGCAGAGAGTTTGGAATAATATTTATTATTCATTACCCAAAAAGTGGCAAGCATCAACGCTCAAACATGAAGTCAGAGTAAAAGATTTACGATTTATCGCAATCGAAAACTTTGTAATCAATAGTACTTTTGGAACTAAGTTTTTGATAGAAAAAGTCCAACAAACGCAAAAGGGTGCAATTATCAATAAATTGTTTTTGCAAGATAGTTTGGTCGTAAAAAGCCCTTTGATTGGTATTCCTAACATCATAAGAAATTCTGTCAATGCTGCCGATGAAATTATCGTTCAACAAGCCAATAACCAACTAAAATTATTGTCTAATACGGGACAAGAAATAAATACTATTCCGCTCGGACAAGCAATAAATACCAATTATCTATTACCAACCGATTATTTCCAAGATGGACTTCTTCATTATCTGACCACTACACCAAGCGATTTGGTGGTATTGAGTAGAGACAATACCCAAGGAATAATAGCTATTTCGCCTGAATTGTCTTTGGATGGGGGTGTGAAAGCCTTAGCTTCTAACGAAACCAAAATCTATATCGTTGATGCTTCGGGAGCGATTTATATAATTAATGAAGAAACCCAAAAAGTGAGTAAATTAAAAACACCTGCCAAGCTTGGCAGCATCGTTCAGATTCAGCCAGTCAAGTATAAAAACAATGCTTATTTGGCAGTATTGCAAAACGATGGAACGCTCAATGTCTTCTACGAACAAGGTCCAAATCTGAGCGGTTTCCCAAAAGTACCACTTATGGGTCGCCCATTAGGGATGATTGTAGAGGAAGATGGCAACAAAAACTCAGTTATTACATTGCTTTCCGATATTGGAGAAATCAAGAAAGTAGATATTCGTGGCAATAGCATAATCAATGCAAATATTCAGTTGGAGCGTCCCGATAAAGGAACAGTGTTTGAGTTATTATTCGACCAATACCTTAAAGATTGGTTGGTGGTACGTCGTACCTCTACCTCATTGGTCATTTTCAATAAACAAGGAACTTCAGTAATAAAAATCGAGAGTACAGACTTTATGAAGTCGCAGCTAAAGTATTTTGATTTGGGGAATGATTTGCGAGTAATTTCAATTTTTGATGGAAAAAACAATACTTTTTTTGATCTAAAAGGAAAAACAATTGGTGATAGACCATTACCAGCTAGTGCCTTACCTGCACTTTTGTATGCTGAAGCTTATAATAAGTTGTTTATTTATAATTGTAATAAAACTCGTTTTGAGGTTTGGACGGTGAAATTGAAATAAATAATAAATATTTCTTACTAACGTTTGCATCTAAAAAATAAAACTTCTATCTTTGTATTCTCATTAAGAAACGGAGTATTCTTCTCTGGTCAAATGAAGTCCCAGCTCATGCGGGAAACCAGTTTGACTATTGACCTGTTGAGTCACGGAGCTTGTCTCTAGCACTCATTTGAAACGGTCTCCGAAAGCTTTTGAATATTTACAGGAATCATTGCAAGGTAACAAGGAATTGTCCTGCACCTATTTGGTCCTTACCCACGTGGTTTGCAATGCAAAGTTTAAGTTGGCAACTGTCAACCTCTGAAAAAAGTAAATAAATTATTGGCTTTAATTTGTAATCTTGCAATTTTTTTTCGAATTTTGCACCCCAGTTTACGTTGAATTGGAAAAAGATACAAGTTTAGGTTAAACTAGAAAAATAAAGCGTAAAATACCATGTCTGGAATTATTGGAAAGAAGGTTGGAATGACAACTATCTTCAACGCAGAGGGCCAAGCAGTACCGTGTACTCTGATAGAAGCAGGCCCATGCGTTGTAACACAGGTTCGTACCGAAGAAAAAGATGGCTATGCTGCTGTCCAATTGGGTTACGGCGAAAAGAAAGAAAAAAATACAAGCCGATCGCTTGTAGGTCATTTCAAGAAAGCAGGTACAACACCCAAACGTAAATTAGTAGAATTTAAGGAATTTACAAAAGAATACAGCTTAGGCGACACAATTCGTGTTGAAGATGTTTTTGTTGAAGGTGATTTCTTAGACGTAAGTGGAAATTCTAAAGGACGCGGTTTTCAAGGTGTTGTGAAGCGTCATGGTTTTGCTGGAGTAGGTGGTCAAACACACGGTCAGCACAACAGAGGTCGTCATCCTGGTTCAATTGGTGCTTGTTCATTTCCATCTCGTGTATTCAAGGGTGTGCGAATGGGTGGACGTATGGGAAATACTCGAACTACAATCCAAAATTTGAAAGTATTAAAAGTTCTTACGGAGCAAAACCTAATTGTGGTGAATGGTTCAATCCCTGGATCGAAAAATTCTTACATAATATTACATAAATAAGATAACCCCCAGCCCTTTAATGGGGTGTTATATAAAAATCTCCCATTAGGGCAGGGGGTAATTAGGTCGAAACTGAACGACATCGAAAAAATACAGTAATAAAAAAATGAATTTATCAGTTATAAGCAAATACGGAAAAGATACTGGTCGCACAGTTACCTTAGCTGACAGTGTTTTCGGAATCGCGCCAAACCAACATGTTGTTTACTTAGACGTTAAACACTATTTGGCTAATCAACGTCAGGGAACGCACAAAGCAAAGCAAAGAGCTGAGATTAATCGTTCTACAAAGAAAATCGTTCGTCAGAAAGGTTCGGGTGGTGCTCGTCACGGCTCTACTAAAGCTCCGATTTTTGTTGGTGGTGGTCGTGTATTCGGGCCAGTTCCACGCGATTACGATTTCAAACTCAATAAGAAAATTAAGTTGTTGGCTCGTAAGTCGGTTCTTTCATCAAGAGCATCAGAGAATAGTATTTCTATTATTGAAAACTTTACTTTCGAAGCACCAAAGACAAAATCATATTTGTCATTCCTCAACGCACTTTCTTTGACTGGAATTAAAACCTTATTTATTATAGGTGATTATGACAGTAATGTATATTTGTCAGCACGTAATATTCCCAAAGCAAAGGTAATAAGTGTTGACGAAGTAAGCACTTATGACTTAATTAATGCTGACAAAGTTTTGATTAGTGAAAGTGCTTTGTCAAAAATTGAAACAATATTGAATTAAGACTTATAGTTGCGTTGCAACTTATAAATAATACAAAAATGAGCGTAATAAAAAGACCAATCGTTACCGAAAAATCACAAAAACTTACTTCAACAGGTAAATTTGTGTTTGAGGTTGAGTTGACTGCGAATAAAATCGAAATCGCAAAAGCTGTCGAAAAAATGTACGGTGTTACTGTTACTGATGTAAACACTGTTCGCCAAATTGGCAAAAAGAAATCGAGAATGACTCGTAGCAGAGCATCATCAGGTATGACTTCTACTTTTAAGAAAGCAGTAGTTACATTGAAAGATGGTGATTTAATCGATTTCTACGAAAATTTGTAATAATCGCTGTAACAGCGTCATTATACAATTTACTAAATTAAAGTATAGCCTTTGGCTGCAAAAGATTAAGTAACAATGGGTATCAAAAAATTAAAACCAAACACACCTGGCCAACGTCATAGAATTGCTCCTGATTTTTCAGACATAACAGCAAGTAAGCCAGAGAAAAGCCTAATCACCACCATAAAAAGGACGGGTGGTAGAAATAGCGAAGGTCACCGTACTGCACGTTATATCGGTGGCGGTCACAAACGTAGATATCGTTTGATTGACTTCAAAAGAAACAAAGTAGATATTACTGCTGAGGTAAAAACTATAGAATACGACCCAAATCGTACAGCCCGTATTGCCCTAGTTCAATATACTGATGGTGAAAAGGCTTATATCATTGCTCCAAACGGATTGAAAGTTGGGCAAGCAATTATTTCCGGTTCAAATGTTGCACCAGAAATTGGTAATACTCTTCCAGTAGGAAATATGCCGCTTGGTACAATCGTTCACAATATTGAATTACAACCTGGTAAAGGTGCTCAGATGGCACGTAGTGCTGGAGCTTATGCTCAAGTATTAGCAAAAGATGGTAAGTATGTTACGTTAAAAATGCCATCAGGTGAAATGAGAATGATTCTCGCTACTTGTTTAGCCACAGTAGGTGCAGTGTCGAATGCAGATCACATGAACGTAACGCTTGGAAAAGCAGGTCGTAAACGTTGGTTAGGGGTTCGTCCGAGAGTAAGAGGTGTTGCAATGAATCCAGTTGACCACCCTATGGGAGGTGGTGAGGGTCGTTCGTCAGGTGGTCATCCACGTTCACGTAACGGTTTATTAGCAAAAGGTAAGAAAACTCGCGATACAACCAAGCCTTCATCGAAGCTTATTATATCAAGAAGAAAAAAATAATAATTAAGCAGTTTAATGGCTTTTTGATTTAGAAATAAACATAAAGTTCAAAACTTAACCGTAGCGATAAATCGCTCAGAATAATAAAAAATGGCACGTTCACTTAAAAAAGGACCATACATTGATTTCCGCCTTGACAAGAAAATTGTCGATATGAATAATTCAGGCAAAAAGTCAGTCATCAAAACATGGTCACGTCGTTCAATGATTTCACCAGATTTCATCGGACACACCTTCGCAGTACATAACGGAAATAAGTTTATTCCTGTTTACGTAACTGATAACATGGTTGGACACAAACTTGGTGAATTTTCACCAACTCGTAACTTCCGTGGTCACGTAGCAAAGAAAGACAAAGGTAAAAGATAATAATAATGATGAATTAGGAATTGAGAATGTGGAATTCATTATCTATAATCATTCTTAATTCTTAAATCTTAATTCTACATTTCAAGAATAATGGAAGCAGTAGCAAAACTTAATGATTACCCTACCACGCCTCGTAAGGCAAGATTAGTGATAGACCTTATTAGAGGGATGAAGGTAAGTCAGGCTTTAGGCATTTTGAGCTTTCAGCCACAACACGCCGCACCAGTGGTAAAGAAAGTCTTATTATCAGCAGTTGCAAACTGGCAACAAAAGAACGAAGACCTGAAAATCGAAGATGCAGAATTGTATGTAAAAACAATTTACATTGATGGTGGACGTATGTTGAAACGCATGAGACCAGCTCCACAAGGACGTGGACACCGTATTCGCAAGCGTTCTCATCATCTTACAATCGTAGTTGATAGTGCAAATTAATTCAATCAAATAGCAAACGATACACTACTCGTATTGCTTAATAAAGTAAATTACCAATGGGACAAAAAGTAAATCCGGTAGGTTTAAGACTTGGTTATATTAGGGGATGGGATTCTAACTGGTATGGTGGGAAAACATTCGCTGAGAAATTAGTTGAAGATCAAGAAATCCGTAAATATGTTTCAGCTCGTATTCCAAAAGGTGCTATTTCGAAAGTAGTTATCGAGCGTACCTTAAAACGCATCACACTTACAATCCATACAGCTCGTCCAGGTGTTGTAATTGGAAAAGGTGGAAATGAGGTTGATAAAATCAAGGAAGAGCTAAAAAAATTAACTAGTAAAGATGTTCAGATTAATATCTACGAAATCAAGCGTCCAGAGTTAGATGCTAAATTAGTAGGTGAATCAATCGCTCAACAACTTGAGGCTCGTATTTCTTATCGTCGTGCCATGAAACAAGCTATTCAAGCTGCAGTGCGTGTTGGTGCTCAAGGTATTAAGGTAAAGCTAGGAGGTCGTTTAGCGGGAGCCGAAATGGCACGTAATGAAATGTATAAAGAGGGACGTATTCCATTGCATACACTTCGTGCAGACATCGATTACGCAATTTCTGAAGCACTTACAGTATATGGTAAAATCGGTATCAAGGTATGGATTTTCAAAGGTGAAGTATATGGAAAGCGTGACTTAACCCCAGCAGGTGGTGGTACTTCTCAATCGAACAATGAGAGAGGCGGTGCAGATTCACAAGCCGGCGGTCGTGGTGGTCGCGATGACCGAAGAGGCGGAGGTCGTGATGATCGCAGAGGTGGCGGTCGTGATGACAACAGAGGCGGTGGCGGCGGTGGTCGTAACAATAGTAGCAACAACAACAATAATAATAATCGTGGTGGTGCTGCTGGCGGAAATCGCAATAACAACAATAGAGGTACAGGTCCAAATAAGAGATAATCACCTAACTTAGTTTCAAGTTTACTTCTCGATAACTTTTTATGTATTCATTGAAACTTTAGGATAATTTAACTTGAAACTAAGCACTCAGTGCTGAAAATATAACATCGTCATGTTACAACCAAGAAGAACTAAATTTCGTAAGCAACAAAAAGGCAGAATTAAAGGTCTTGCCACTCGTGGACACGAGATAGCTTTCGGAACATTCGCTATCAAATCTTTAGAGCCTGGTTTTATTACCTCTCGTCAGATTGAGGCAGCACGTATCGGTGTTACCCGTGCAATGAAACGTGAAGGTCAAGTGTGGATTCGTATTTTCCCAGACAAACCTATCACTAAAAAGCCTTTAGAGGTTCGTATGGGTAAGGGTAAAGGAGCACCTGAATACTGGGTAGCCAGTGTTAAACCGGGTACAATCTTATTCGAAGCAACTGGAGTTCCGGTAGAAGTAGCAACAGAAGCACTACGCTTAGCTGCTCAAAAACTTCCTGTTCAAACAAAATTTGTAGTACGTAAGGACTACCAAGAAGGAGCTGAATAATAACAATAGTTCTGAGTGCTGAGTTTTGAATACGGCTTGATGGTTTGAATCATAAATCCTAAATTCCTAATTCCTAACTCAGTTAAGTTCAAATAATAAAATGAAACAGTCAGAAATTAAAGCATTGTCACTTGAGCAGTTAGAGCAAAATATTGCTGTTGAAAAAGATAGAATCTTGAAATTACAGTTTGCTCACGCCATTACACCCATCGAAAATCCGATGCGTATTCGTCAGTCTCGTAGATTGATAGCTCAATTGATGACCGAATTCAACGCAAGATAAATTATAGCAATCCCTGTAAATAACAGGATATCAAGTATCTGAACAATGGAAGAAAGAAATCTCAGAAAAGAGCGTATCGGAACAGTAGTAAGCAACAAGATGGATAAATCAGGTGTTGTAACTGTCGTTCGTAAATTGAAGCATCCGAAATACGGAAAGTTTATGCTCAAAACCAAGAAGTTTATGTTCCATGATGAGAACAATGAAGTTGGTATCGGTGATACTGTAAAGATTCAAGAAACTCGTCCTTTGAGCAAAAACAAAAATTGGAGATTAGTAGAAATCGTGGAAAAAGCGAAATAATAGCCCCAATTTTGTTCTCCTTGAATGGAGAAAGCTATTAACTAAATTATCTCTTAAACTGGGCGGCAGTTCGCTGGCGTCGTATCAGATTTAAGGGTCTTAACAATTCATAAGACAATGTTACAGCAAGAATCAAGAGCAGGTGTTGCCGATAATAGTGGTGCAAAAGAAGTGCTTGTTATCCGTGTATTGGGTGGCACACGAAAACGTTATGCATCAATCGGTGATAAAGTTGTCGTAACGGTGAAATCAGCCCTTTCATCTTCAAATATGAAGAAGGGAACTGTTTCAAAGGCCGTTGTTGTGAGAACTACAAAAGAGGTTCGTCGCAAGGATGGTACTTACATTCGTTTTGAAGACAATGCAGTCGTATTATTAAATAATCAAGATGAGCCTCGTGGCACTCGTATTTTTGGACCTGTTGCTCGCGAATTACGTGAGAAGCAGTTCATGAAAATCGTTTCTTTGGCTCCAGAAGTTCTTTAATTTGACAAAGGGTTTGGAAACCTAATTGTGAGGTTATATTCGAATCTTATTTCAGATTTTAAAATTTTCTAATTTTCAAATTCAAAGTAATGGAAAGAAAATTCAATAAGCAGCAGAAGCAACACGTACGCACTGGCGATACGGTTGAAGTGATTGCAGGTAATGCTAAAGGTAAGCGTGGTGTAATAAGTGAGGTAATCGCATCAAAGCAACGTGTAGTTGTTGATGGTGTGAACATCATGAAAAAACATGTGAAACCTTCAGCTCAGTCGCCTCAGGGTGAAATCCGTGAGTTTGCGGCTCCTGTTCACATTAGTAATGTTATGTTGGTTGATCCAGCTACTGGTGGGACTACTCGAACAGGACGCAAGGAAAACGACAAAGGAAAATTGCAAAGATTTTCTAAGGAAACTGGAAAGTTTATTTAATCAATTACCATTTGATAATCGCTTCTGCCGAAACTTTTATCAATAAATATGAGGGTCGGAAATCCTCTTATTAAAAAAACTAATGGCACGTTTAAAAGACAAATACACTAAAGAAATTGTACCTGCTTTGAAAGATAAGTTTGGTTACAAATCTGTGATGCAAGTTCCAGCATTAAAAAAAATTGTAGTGAACCGTGGGGTTGGTGCTGCAACTGGGGACAAAAAATTAATTGATAGTAGTTTAGAGGAAATTACTACAATTACAGGTCAAAAAGCAATTGCTACACTTTCTAAGAAAGCCGTATCCAACTTTAAGCTTCGTGAAAATATGCCGATCGGTGTAAAAGTTACTTTACGTGGTGATAAGATGTATGAATTTTTAGACCGTTTGACTGCCATTGCTCTCCCGCGTGTTCGTGACTTTAAGGGTATTAGCGATAAAGGATTTGATGGTCGTGGGAATTATACTTTTGGTGTGAAGGAACAGATTATTTTTCCTGAAATCTCGATTGATAAAATCTCTAAGATTCAAGGTATGGACATTACATTCGTTACTTCAGCAGGAACAGATGCAGAGGCATACGAATTACTAAAAGCAATGGGAATGCCTTTTGCTAGCATTAAGAAATAATATTAAGGTTTCGATATTTATAATTCAGTCATACAATGGCAAAAGAATCAATAAAAGCAAGAGATAGAAAGAAAGCAGCCTGTGTTGCTAAGTACGCTGTAAAGCGTGCTGCTTTGAAAGAGGCAGGCGACCTAATTGGTTTGGATAAACTACCTCGCAACGCTTCACCTGTACGTTTACACAATCGTTGTCAATTAACAGGTCGTCCGAGAGGATATATGCGTAAATTTGGTATCAATCGTGTTACTTTCCGTGAAATGGCAAGTAAAGGATTAATTCCAGGAATTACTAAAGCATCATGGTAATTTCTACCAGTGTATTTATTTTGATGTAAATATTTAAAGTTATTCTATGACTTTAAAAAGAATATTTACCTATCTCTGTATTTACTTGATTAGATATTATTATTTAAAAAAAACATTTTCTAATTTTGCAGCCCAGTTAAGAAAGTCGTGCTTACGATACTGCTTAATGCCGGCTTAGGTATCCAAAATTAAATATCAAAAATGATTACAACGGATCCAATAGCAGACTTCCTTACCAGAATACGAAATGCCATCAAGGCACGTCACAGAGTGGTAGAAATTCCTGCTTCGAACATCAAAAAAGCGATTACTCAAGTACTTTACGACAAAGGCTTCATACAAAGCTATAAATTCGAAGAAGTTGCTCCTCAAGGTGTAATCAAAATTGCATTAAAGTATAATCCTGTTACTAAGCAGTCGGCTATAGTAGAACTGAAGAGGGTTTCCAAGCCAGGTCTACGTAAATATGCTGGAACATCTGATATCCCACGTGTATTAAATGGCTTGGGTATCGCTATCGTATCTACATCTAAAGGTGTAATGACTGATAAAGAAGCTCGTGCATTGAAAGTAGGTGGTGAAGTATTGTGCTATATATACTAATACTCATTAACAATTTCGACTGTATGTGTAATAATTACACATACTCATCATAAGTAAGTAAATAATTCGTTGACCGCTCTTAATAATTCGCAATTCCCTGAAAGGATTGGTTTCGAATATTTTGAAGCCTTAAACTATTCAATAAAATGTCAAGAATTGGTAAAAAACCAGTGACTTTCCCAATTGGTGTAAGTATTTCGGTAGATGCACAAAACATCGTTACTGTAAACGGACCAAAAGGTACACTAACTCAAAAAGTTGACCAAGATATCATCGTCTCTATTGTAGAAAATGAGTTGAAGGTTGAGAGACCAACCGAACAAAAAAGACACAAAGCACTTCACGGTTTATATCGTTCATTAATCAATAATATGGTTATAGGCGTTAGCACTGGCTACAAGGCAGAAATGGAAATTGTCGGCGTTGGTTACAAGGCTACTAATAATGGTAATGTCCTTGATTTAAGTTTAGGTTTCTCTCACAATGTTTACTTTGTTGTTCCATTGGAATTGAAAGTTACGACTGCGATGGAAAAAGGTAAAAATCCGATGGTATCGCTTGAAGGTATAGATAAGCAGTTAGTAGGTCTAGTAGCTTCTAAAATCAAGTCACTTCGTAAAGTTGAGCCATACAAAGGTAAAGGTATTAGGTTTGTTGGTGAAGTTATTCGTCGCAAGGCTGGTAAAACATCTGGTAAAAAGAAATAATCATTAGACACAAGACGTAGGAGAAACAAAATAGATTAATTATCTTATTTGCTGCTCTGAAAATCACAAATAGCAAATACAATGTCAAGTGTAAAAACTGATAGGAGACAAAAAATTAAGTGGAGTATCCGAAGAAAAATCTCTGGTACAACCGAGAGACCACGTTTGTCGGTGTTCCGCTCCAATACTGCCATCTATGCTCAATTAATTGACGATTCTAAAGGTGAAACTTTAGCTGCTGTCTCAACAACCGAATTAGGATTGAAAGGTGTCAAAATCGATAATTCTAAAGAAGTTGGTAAAAAAATAGCTGAAAGAGCGACCGAAAAAGGAATCCTTGCCTGTGTATTCGATCGTAATGGTTATTTATATCATGGTAATATCAAAGCTGTGGCTGAAGGAGCCAGAGAAGGCGGTTTGAAATTCTAAATCTTGAAATTCTGAATCAATGAACAAAGCAAAAGTAAACGAGGCAGAACTCAAAGAAAGAGTAGTCGCCATCAATCGTGTAGCAAAAGTAGTAAAAGGTGGTCGTCGTTTTAGCTTCTCAGCTATCGTTGTATTAGGCGATGGTAAAGGAGTAGTAGGGCAGGGTTTAGGAAAAGCACTTGAAGTAACTGAGGCTATAGCCAAAGCTATCGAAGATGCTAAGAAGAACTTGGTTACAGTTCCTATTATTAATGATACTGTACCTCATGAAATTCATGGAAAATATTCTGGTGGTTTCGTTTTTGTTAAGCCTGCTGCTCCTGGTACAGGAATTATTGCAGGTGGTGCGATGCGTGCAGTTTTAGAAGCAGCCGGCGTTCATAATGTATTGGCTAAATCTAAAGGTTCATCAAACCCTCACAACGTAGTTAAAGCTACAATCGATGCTCTTAGTCAGATGAGAGCTCCGCACACAATAGCTTTTCAACGAAGTGTAAAAATGACTAAAGTATTTAACGGATAAATTGTTATTAGCCTAAAGCTTACTAATCATGCTTTTTTGTATGGGAGTAAGCTTTAAGTTTCCTGCATCTAGCTAATAAAAAAATGGCAAAAGTAAAAATTACCCAAGTAAGAAGTATCATTGGGAGACCAGAAACTCAGAAGCGTACAATCGCTGCCTTGGGTCTTGGTAAACTCAATCGTACTGTAGAAAAAGAACTAAACCCTGCAATGCAAGGGATGATTAATTCGGTTAAACACCTGTTAGTTGTTGAAGTTGCGTAAGCAATTTAAATGTTTTATTTTCTAAAATTGTTAATTAGAAAGCTAACACATTCACTTAAATTTATTTTCAAATGAATGTCGATAACTTTTAATTTTCAGAGGCATAGCCGAGTGAATCTGAAGGTCAGGTTTGCGTATTATTAAACCGATTTAATTAATCGAATCACAATGAAATTAGAATCTCTAAAACCTAACAAAGGCTCAGTAAAAGCAAATGATAGAGTAGGTCGTGGACACGGTTCAGGCGGTGGTGGTACTGCCAAACGTGGTCACAAAGGTGCAAAGTCCCGTTCTGGTTACAGCCAAAAGCGTGGTTTTGAAGGTGGTCAAATGCCTTTACAACGTCGAGTTCCTAAGTTTGGTTTCAAAAATATTAACCGTGTTGAATACAAAGCTATCAATTTGGATACTATCCAAGCATTATTTGATAAAACTGGTATTTCGAATATCGATTTAGGTGTAATGTACAACAACGGTCTTATCTCTAAGTCTGATTTGGTAAAAATATTAGGTCGTGGTGAGTTGACTGCGATAGTAAATTTGCGTGCTAATGCATTCTCAAGGACTGCAATTGCTGCTATCGAGAAAGTAGGCGGTTCCGCTATTGTTGACGCAACATTAAACAGAGTAGTTCCTGCTATCGTTGAGCAAATTGTTACTATTCCATTAGTTGTCGAAAAGCTAGTAAAATCTAAAAAGAAAGCTGAAGGTGACGATTTGAAATTAATTGAAGGAATTGGTCCGAAAATTGCAGATTTGTTAATTAATGCAGGAATTGTTACATTTACAGATTTAGCGGCAACTTCTGCTGAGAAAGTTTCTGAAATTCTTAGTGCAGCAGGTTCAAACTTTGCTTCACACGACCCTACTACATGGGCTGAACAAGCTATTTTAGCTCGTGATGGTAAGTGGGATGAGTTAAAAGAATTGCAAGACAGACTCAATGGTGGTAAAGTTAAGTAATTTTTCTAAAACGCCTTGTTTTTCCTATCAAAATGAACAAATTCATTACGACACTCCGAAACATTTGGTCAATAGAGGAGCTGAGAAAGAGAATTCTCCAGACTATATTGATTATTTTAATTTTTAGAATTGGTTCACACGTGGTTTTACCAGGTGTTGATGTAGCGAAATTAAAAGATCTTACCGAATCTAACGGTTTATTAGGTTTGTTAAATACACTCGTAGGTGGAGCTTTCCAAAATGCATCAATCATGGCACTAGGAATCATGCCATACATTTCGGCCTCTATTGCAATTCAATTACTCACGCTTGCTTTACCATATTTTAGTAAGTTACAAAAAGAAGGGGAGTCAGGCCGTCGTAAATTGAACCAAATTACACGTTGGTTAACAATTATAGTAGCTGCGGCACAGTCATTAACTTATGTGAAAGCCACAATTCCAACCGACGCAATTACTATTAACCAAGGATTATTTTACATCAGCTCTGTAATTTTAATTGTTTCTGGAACAGTAATGTGTATGTGGTTAGGCGAAAGAATGACTGAAAAGGGTGTTGGTAACGGTATTTCAATGATGATAATGATTGGTATAGTTTCAAGGTTTCCTGGGGCAATTATAGGTGAAGCTCAATCAAGAGGAGGGAGTGGTCAAATTCTTTTCTTTGTACTTGAATTAGTGGCTTTATTCTTAGTTGTGTTGTTCGCAGTTGCTATTACCCAAGCCACAAGAAGAATACCGGTACAATATGCCAAACAAATTGTTGGTAATAAAATAGTAACGGGTCAGCGTCAATATCTACCTTTAAAATTAAATATTGCAGGTGTGATGCCGATTATTTTTGGACAAGCATTAATGTTTATACCTGGTTTAGTATTAACATATTTGTCTGAAAGCACAAAAAGCGATACTTTCCAAAGTTGGGCAATTATTATGAATAGTCCTACTTCATGGCAGTACTGTTTAATTTATGCTATTTTGATTATTGGATTTACATTTTTCTACACGGCTATTTCGATTAATCCTAATCAAATTGCTGATGATATGAAGCGTGGTGGTGGATTTATACCTGGCATCAAGCCTGGTCAGCCTACATCTGATTTTGTAGCCAATGTTTTGGATCGAATTACTTTACCGGGTGGTGTTTTATTAGCAGTTATTGCAGTTTTGCCTGCGTTCGCTGGGTTATTAGGAATGACTCAAGGCTTTGCTTCATTCTTTGGTGGTACTTCATTATTGATTCTTGTAGGAGTTGTTTTAGATACATTACAACAAATAGAAAGTTATTTATTAATGAAGCGTTATGAAGGTTTGATGCAGTCTGGTCGTATTCAAGGCCGTCAGGTTGATGCTAACGTCACTGCCTAATTTAAATAGACACTGCACTTATGGGTAAAAAAGATAAGATAATTTATCTAAAGTCTGAGGAGGAGTTAGAGATTATTAGAGAAAATGGTCATATTTTAGGTAAGGCTCATGCTGAAGTTGCCAAATTAATTGAGCCAGGTGTAACAACTAAAGTCCTTGATAAAATAGCTTTTGAGTATATTAAAGACAACTCAGCTCAGCCATCTTTTTTAAATTATAATGGATTTCCTGCTAGTCTTTGTATTTCTGTCAATGATGTCGTAGTTCATGGAATACCGAGCAATAGAGCCTTAAAAGATGGCGATATAGTTTCAATCGATTGTGGAGTGTATAAGAAAGGGTTTCATGCTGATAGTGCTTATACATATACTATCGGTGAGGTTCCGAGTGAAGTACTTGATTTGCTAAAACATACTTATCGTTCCTTATTTAAAGGTATTGAGCAAGCTAAAGTTGGTAATAGAGTAGGGGATGTAAGTTTCGCTGTTCAAAATTATGCCGAATCACATCGCTATGGTGTTGTTAGAGAGTTAGTTGGTCATGGCGTTGGTAAGTATTTACACGAATCGCCTGAAGTTCCAAACTTTGGCAAGCGTGGAAATGGTTCTAAACTTCTCGAAGGAATGGTAATAGCTATTGAACCAATGATTACCTTAGGTAGAAGAGGGGTTGTTCAAGAAAATGACAATTGGACAATTCGGACTGAGGATCGAAAGCAAGCAGCTCATTATGAACACACTGTTGTTGTTAGAAAAAACATTGCTGAAATCTTGACTACTTTTCAATACATTGAGGAAGTCTTATCAAAGAAGAATTTAGTAATTGCATAGAACAAATACACAAGGGCTTTGTATTAACATTTTCAAAGTCAGCATTTTAAATTAAATGGCAAAACAATCAAATATCGAAGTTGACGGCATAATTACTGAAGCTCTTTCAAATGCCATGTTTCGTGTGCGTTTAGAGAATCAGCATGAGTTAATTGCTCATATTTCGGGCAAAATGAGAATGAATTATATTCGTATTTTGCCAGGTGATAAGGTAAGGCTAGAAATGTCCCCTTATGATTTATCAAAAGCTCGTATTACGTATCGTTATAAATAATGCAGAATGAGCGAATGAAGTGAATTGTTGAGTAGTTTATAATATTCATCAGATCACAAGTTTACTACTTCAATAATTCAAAAAAAAATGAAAGTAAAAGCGTCGGTTAAGAAGCGTAGTGCTGAATGTAAAGTTATCCGTAGAAAGGGTAAAATTTACGTTATTAACAAAAAGAATCCTAAGTTTAAACAAAGACAAGGCTAATTTCTATGAGGATTGCAGGTGTTGATATCCCAGACAAAAAAAGAGGCGAAATCGCCCTTACGTACATCTACGGTATTGGTCGTAGTGCCTCTCAAAAAATTCTAACTAAGGCTAATATCAGTTATGATAAAAAAGCTGGTGAGTGGAATGATAGTGAGGCTAACGCCATTCGTGGTATCATTACGGAAGAAATGACTGTTGAAGGACAGTTGCGTTCAGAAGTACAACTTGCCATCAAGCGATTGATGGATATTGGTTGTTATCGTGGCGTTCGTCATCGTAAAGGTTTACCACTTCGTGGACAACGTACCAAAAACAACTCACGCACCCGTAAAGGTAAGCGTAAGACTGTTGCTAACAAAAAGAAAGCAACTAAGTAAGCCTTAACTCTTTACTGAGTTTAAATATGGATTTTTATCAAAGGAAAAAAATCGAACAGAGTACAGGTTTTTCTGTACTGCCAATCATTTTAAAAATTTTTTGTCACAATGGCACAAGCAAAAAGAAAAGATAAAGCCAAAAAGAGAGTTGTGATTGTTGAGCCCGTAGGCGAAGTACATATAAGAGCTTCATTCAATAACATAATTATATCTGTTACAAACAGCCAAGGTCAGGTAATTTCTTGGGGTTCAGCTGGTAAAATGGGTTTCAAAGGTTCAAAGAAAAATACCCCCTACGCTGCACAGATGGCAGCTCAGAGTTGTGCTCAAGTAGCTTACGAAGCAGGAATGCGTAAAGCTGAAGTTTTTGTGAAAGGACCAGGTTCTGGGCGTGAGTCTGCAATCCGTACTATACAAAACTCAGGTATCGAGGTTACTACAATTACTGACGTAACGCCACTTCCTCACAATGGATGTCGCCCGCCAAAGCGTAGAAGAGTTTAATATAGCATAAAAGAATTTAAAAAAATATTTATAGAATTATTGCTTTTGCAAATTGTTTATATTCTTTTAGTTTATGCTTCTTTGTTTTATCAAGTATATAATAATTTTTAATAGTTCCCGTTTTTAGACGGGAAAAGGAATAGAAGGCAGATTATTGCGATTTTGATTTTCAAAATGATTGATAGTTTGGACATTGGGGCTAATCAATCTCTATTTCGTTTTAATAACCAAAAAAAAATGGCAAGATACACAGGTCCAAAAGTAAGGATTTCTAGAAAGTTCGGTGAACCAGTAATGGGACCCCATAAAGCATTAAGTAAAAAAGCTTATCCGCCAGGTCAACACGGTAAAGGTCGTAAAAGTAAAAAATCGGAATACGGTCAACAATTAATCGAGAAACAAAAGGTAAAATATACCTATGGTATATTGGAGCGTCAATTTGCACGATTTTTCCATTTGGCATCTGTTAAAGAAGGACGTACTGGTGATAATTTATTAAAACTTTGCGAAGGTCGTTTGGATAATACTGTTTTTCGTTTGGGAATCGCTCCTACGCGTCGTGCAGCTCGTCAGTTAGTGACGCACTGTCATATTACAGTTGATGGAGTTGTTTTAAATGTTGCATCATTTATTTTAAAGCCAGGTCAATTTGTTGGTGTTCGTGAGAAATCAAAGGCATTGCTTACAATTGCTGACAGTTTAAATGCACGTAATGCAAAACGTTATAACTGGTTAGAATGGGATGCTACTGAAATGGTTGGTAAATTTATCAGCTATCCAGAGCGTGACCAAATACCCGAAAACTTCAACGAACAGGCTATCGTCGAATTATATAACAAATAATATTAGTACAGTGGTTATGCCATTACTGTTAAAGTCGGTAATGGCATATCTACGTTTTTTTATTGGTGGTTTTGCTAACTACCTTTTTGTTAACGAAAACAAAAACACTGCATACGTATGTCAATATTAGCATTTCAAATGCCTGAAAAGGTTGTCATGGAAAAAGCTGACGACTTCCATGGCTTTTTCGAGTTTAAACCGCTCGAAAGAGGGTATGGTGTGACCATCGGAAACGCACTTCGTCGTATTTTGTTATCTTCTTTGGAAGGTTACGCAATTACTTCAGTAAGATTCCCGGGGGTATTACACGAATTTTCGAGCATTGATGGTGTAGTTGATGATGTTACAGAAATCATCCTTAACCTTAAAATGGTTCGTTTCAAAAAAGTTTCTGATTACGTAGATAACAAATTTACGGTTAGAATCAAAAATCAAGGTGTTTTGACTGCCGGTGACCTCGGGAAGTTTACACAAAGTTTTCAAATCTTAAATCCCGATTTGGTTATCGCTCGTTTAGACGACCAAAAGGAATTGGAAATTGAAATCATTGTTGATAAAGGAAGAGGTTATGTTCCTGCTGATGAGCAAAAACAAAATGATTTGCCAATTGGGTTTATTTCGATTGATTCTATTTTTACACCAATCAAAAATGTTAAATATAGCATTGAGAATACACGTGTAGAACAAAGAACTGACTACGAAAAACTATTGCTTGAAATCAAAACGGATGGTTCAATCCACCCTGAACGTGCTTTACAAGAGTCGTCTCATATTTTGATTCAACACTTTTTAATGTTTACGGACGAAAACATGGTATTTGATACCAAGAAAGACGACGAAGACAATATTGTTGATGAAGAATTCCTACACATGCGTAAGCTATTGCAGACTTCATTACAAGATTTAGACTTGTCAGTTCGTGCGTACAACTGTTTAAAATCTGCTG
>Ga0247831_1002321_pt1 | contig 31324 bp, 48 predicted proteins | sample LaCruzMarch2015__9_FD_192406 | JGI IMG/M metagenome (GOLD analysis project Ga0247831, IMG submission 192406) | Freshwater microbial communities from meromictic Lake La Cruz, Castile-La Mancha, Spain - LaCruzMarch2015_1m | ecosystem: Environmental > Aquatic > Freshwater > Lake | place: Spain...
CAGATACTCGGCGCCCGGATAGCGCATGGTCGAGACGTTCCGGAGATCGACAGGCCCCAGGAGGGGCTCCATCGACAGGAAGGCGAAGGCCGGGTTCAGTGCCGCCTTCGCTTCCAGGAGGACGGGGATATCCCGGTCGGCTTCATCCTGGTTGACGACAGTGCAACCGATGGCGGCGTTCCTTGGCCAGACGGACCTGATGCCCATTTCGTCGGCGTAGGGACCGAGATCGTCCTCGGCGAACGCCTTGAACAGCTTGACGATGTTGCCCGGTCTCTTCGTCAGAAGAAGCCAGGTCAGGTTCGGGGTCCGGCGGATCAGATCGAAGAGGTCGCGCCGCCATTCGGTCGGAACGGCATTGTCGAATACGTCGGCGAGCGAGGCGCAAAAGACAAAGCAGGGCCGAGGCTCCGGGCGGTCTGGGCGCGGGTCCTCGCTGGAGCAATGGGTCACCAGCGAGTGATATTCGGCCCAGAGGGCGGCCTGTTCCCGCTCCCACTTCAGAGGCTTGCGCCAGTTCGCCGGAGCCGTCCGGCGCCGGAGAGCGCCTGGACCCCAATGGCCGCCGCCGAAGCGGTTGTCCATCGTCTCCGCATAGCAGTTGTCGCACCCCGGACCGACCTTCTGACACCCTATCCAGGGGTTGAAGGTCCGGTCCGCCCATTCGATCTTGGTGACGTCCCCCATGTCAGCGCCCCTTGATCTTTGCGACGGCGGCCTGAACGCGGCGCTCCATGCCGAGTTTCTGGTCGTCGGTCAGGCGGGTCATGTAGGCCTTCGTGGCCTGAAGGGCCTGGAACGTCCCCTCGATCATGCTGGCCCGGTCGGGGTCGTTCCCGGCGGCCGTGTGGTCGAGCCAGAGGCCGAACGCGGCGGCGTCGGTCGCCCAATCGACCGGGTCGCGGGTGCGGTCCTTCATTTCGAGCAGGGCACCGAACAGGTGCGCCCGGGTCGCGGCCTGATCCTCCGGCGACAGGCCCTGGAACATCGCCGACCCGTAAAGGGCGGAGAGTAGGGGCTTAATCTGGAGCCACGACTCCTTGGCGGCAAGCTCCTGATAAAGGCCGTTCGGCTTCAGGTCGTCCTGTGAGGCCTCCTGGGCGGCGTCATCGGCGACAGGGGCCGTTTCCTCGGGCGCATCGACTTCGGCCGCCTGCGGGGCCTCCTGGGGTGCGGGGTGGGCATCATACCGGGAGAACTTCCCGGCGGCCGACAGCGCCGGGACGCGGCTGAAGACTTCGCCGTTCTCATAGAGCGCGACCTTGCCGTCATTTGCAGGCTCGTCGGATGCCAGCAGATACTTGACCCCGGCCGGGGCCGGACCGGCGATGTCGGCCGGTTCCTCCGTGACCGCCGCCTCGCTCGCGGCGTGTTCGGCGGCCTCCTTCTCGATCCGGTCCTGGTGGCCCTTTGCGTGGGCGGCGTGGGCGATCTCGGCCTCGCGCTCGTCCTCACACATGACCAGCACCGCGTCGATGGGCTCGCCCGCATAGCCGTCGTCGTATGCGTTCTGGCGGATCAGGTCGTCGGCGCCATCGACCGGGTCGGCCGTGACCGTCGCCTCCTGTTCCGGCTCGGGCTCTTGCACCGGGTCGGCCCGTACCTCCGGTTCGATGCTTTCGGCCTCGATCACCTCCTCGGCCGCCTGTTCAGTGGTCTCCCCGGTCTCGGCCGCGACGTGGGCCGGATCGAATCCCTGCTTTCCGGCCTGATCGGCCAGCTTGGCGCGCATCGACACCGGCGCCGGGGGCGAACGGTCAGGCCCCGGGGTGATCGGCTGATAGTCCTCGGTCTCCTCGGTGACCTGGAATCCGCGCAGGACGTCCGCTGCGCCGTCCCGGATCGCGAACGCCCGGGCGCGCATCTTCAGCATTCGCTTCGGGCTGGTTTGCCACGGCCCGGCCTTGGTCCAGAGGCCCGCCTTCTTCGCGTCGGCAACGCTGAACTCGCCCGGGATAACCTCCCTGTTATCGGGGCGCGTGACCTCGCAGCGGGCGATCATTTCCTCGCCCTCGCCCTCATACCATTCCCGCATCTTGAAGCCCTGGTTTCGGATGACGGCCACGAGGGCGTCGCCCCACATCGACGGGCGGCCGTTGATGATTGCGAAGGACTGAATGGCCTGGAACGGCGGCAGGCCGACCTCGGCCCCGGCCATGATGGCGACGAAACAGGCCTCCGGCTTATTGCCGAAGCTGCTCGGGACCATGCCGGACCCGGCGAAGGCGGAGGCGATACGATAGGCCTGTTCGATGTCCTGCGGAATCAGGGCGCCAACGGTCCCGCCGGTCGTGATCGGCGCTCGGGCCGGGCGTTCGGCGGGGAGGTTTGTGGCCTGGTTGATCATAGTCTGGTCTCTCGGTTTCAGGGGTTAGAAAGGGATGGGGTCTCTTCTGTGGGCCTCGACTTCGGCTAGGAACTCCGCCTGCTCCCGCTTGACCCGGAGGCCGTGACGCTCGGCGCCAAGGGAGGCCAGTTCGCCGTCGATCAGCCGCCGGAAAACGTGTTGCAACACGTCTAGGTTTGCTTTGCTTAACGGTTCCGGCATGGCGTTTTCTCTCTCCCGGGCTTGGCGTCCCGTGCGCCTGTTAAACGCGACTATAAGCGAAATGGCAAGGGTTAGGACGGCAGCGTGGGATCGGGCAGGAGGCCCGCCTTGTGCTGCGCGTCGAGCCGGTCGCGGGTGTATTTCGGGAGACTGACCGGGACGCCGTCGTCAGACGGCCCGGGCCAGATGCCGGTCCTCAGCGCCTCAGCAATGCGGTTGATCGCCCGGCGGTTCTGCATCGCCCCATACTGGATCGCCTCGCCCGCGATGGGCTTGACGTTGACTGACCAGGGCGCGGTCCATTTCTGGAAAACGAGGACATAGTCGGTGATCTCGATACTGGCCGTCTCCCGGATGCCTTCCCCGATCAGGGCTAGCTGCTGGTGATAGCCGGACTCGCAGAGGGCCTTCTCGATCATCCGATACGAGACGTCGCGAGCGCCCTTGTAATCGACAATCATGGCGCTGTCGGTCGGGATGACGTCGGGCCGGGCCTTCAGCCAGAGGCCGGTGACAGGGTCCTTCCAGAAGATCGAATGCTCGATCAGGCCGTTCAGGATGCCGCCGTCTCTGATCTCGGGGTGGGCGTTCAGCTTCTGGGCCGCGCCCTTGATGTCTTCCATCTCCTCGGTCGGGAGGATCGACCGCCCGGCCTCGCGCTGGGCCTCGCGCCAGGCTTTGCACCAGGCGGCGCCGTAGGTCCATTTCTTGTCCTCGGTCCCGTCCTTCGAGGGGTAGGTCGCCCCGGCCGGATAGGTAGCGGGCCGCATGACGAACTCGGCCGCGAAGCCCGATTCCCCGAGGAACAGGGTGTGGCGCGCTCGGCCCCGGCTGAAGTGCTCCTTGTCACCCTCGTCCGGGCGGTCAGGGTTCCCGGGGAACTTCAGCCAGACCTCGTCCATCGACGTCTGCTCGGTCGCCCGGAGGATGCCTGACGACAGGCTCGGCCCGTCGCAAATCTCGAAGTCATGATAGCCGAGGCGGGTCCGGTTCCCGTCGTCGTCGTATTCCGACTGCATAGGGATGCCGGAATAGATGCCGGGCTGGGTGATCGGCTGGCCGTCCCATTTGATGACGTGCATGGCGGGTGTCTCTCTGTTGATGTGTTGGCGGTCGCGGGCCGGAACCTAGACCGGCTCCAGGCTGTGTTCCAGCGGTTCGTCAGGGCCGTCCCGGAGGTGGGCGGCGTCTGTCGGGGCGCGGTGTTTCTTGACCGGGTTCCGGGTTGCCTCGACGAACGCCTCACCCTTGCGGCGGGCCTCGTCATAGGTCGGCGCCCGGGTGAACGAGCAGAGGTGCGGGCTGGTCCCCTTGAACCCGTCGTAATCGATCAGGGCCACGAAGCGGTGTTCCGGCCGGGCCTCGTCCCGGGCCTCGTAAACGGTGACGTTCACAGGCCTGTCTCCGGGTTCGGAAGCAAGCCGTGGTCATCCAGATACGCTTCGGCGGCCTGGGAGAAGGCGTTGCCCACGCCGTGTTCCAGAACGTCGAGAAGCAGGCTTCTAAACTTCCGCCCCTGTTCCGGCGTGATCGGCGGGTGACCATAGACGGCCCGATACATCGCGGCCTTGTCCTCGAAGCTGGCGAAGACCGCACCGGTCGACATACCGGCTGCGGCGGCGATGCTGCGGATCGTCGCGGCCTCATACCCGCCCGGCTTGCCAAACAGGTCGGCGGCGGCCTCCAGGACCTTCTGATAGGTCCGGGCCTTGGCTGCGGCCCGGGCGGTCCGGCGGGGGGCCTTGTCCGGCGCGCAGACGTTGGTGGGTTCGTCGGTCATGGTCGTGTTTCCTTTCGGGGCTCAAGGGCCTGAGGTTAGAACCGGATCGAGACGGCCGGGACCTCGCCCGCCGCGATTGCGAGGACGATAGCCCGGGCGGTGGTTTCGCCGACGCCGTGACCCATGACGGCCTGCTTGGCCGCCCCCATGATCCGGCCCCGGTGTTCCTGATCGGCGGCTCGGGCCTCGTCGGCTTTGCGTTGCGCCTCGGCCTCTCGCTCTAACACCTGTCGATCAGCTTCGGCCTGCGCCTCCTGACGCTTGCGGGCGGCCTCGGCCTCCTCGGCGCGACGGCGGGCGACCGCCAGCTCCTCATCACGGGCGGCGATCTCGGCGTTCCGCCTGTCCTCGTCCTCGGACTTTGCCCGGCGATACGCCTCCTCGGCGGCCTCGCGCTTGGCGGTCTCAATCCGAAGGGCCTCCGCATGTTCCGCCGCTGCCCGGGCGGCCTCCTTCTCGGCGGCCTCGCGCTGGGCGGCCTTGGCGGCCTCATAGGCGGCCTGCTTCGCGGCTTTAGCGGCCTCGCGTTCCTCCTCGGCGGCGCGCAGACGGGCGAGTTCGGCACGGTCGGCCTCCTCACGCTGGATGCGGACGAGCGCCGCCTCCAGCGTGAAAACGGCCTGTGCGTGAAGGTCGCTCGCGTCGTCGAACCGGTCAGCCAGAACCTCCCGGTCGAGAACGGCGCCGGTCACCCGGTCCAATCGCGCCTGTATATCGGCAGCGGTATCGAGGGCGCCGAAGACGGAGTCGGCCCGCAGGCCCTGAATGATGCCCTCGGCCTTCTCGATCCGCACCTGTTCGCGGACCTCCCATTCAGTCAGGGGCGCGCGGACCTCAACGGCGAGCGCCTCCAGCTTGTCCCGGATCGTCCGGCGGGCCGCATCGACGGTCTGAACCGTCTTCTGCGCCTCCTCCTTGAGCGTCTTCCCGGCGGCGTCGATGGCGGTCTTCGTCTTCGTCACCTTGAATGCCATCGACTTGATCTCGTCGCGGCCTTTGGCGGTCGTCAGGTCCGGGACCAGCTTTGATGTCTCCTCCCGGACCGCGTCATAGAAGCGGTCGAACCGGGCCGCATCGAGCAGCACGATCGATGGGTTCTCATTGACCCGAAGGACAAGGGCGGACCCGGTTTCGGGGATCGGTGCGGCGACGTCGGTCATCGAAGGGTTTCCTCTAGGGTGTCGAGAGCGGAGCGCATCTCGGCGATCTTGGCGCTGGTGACGGTGGCATAGGCGGCTCGAATCTGTTCCGGGTCGCCCTTGGCGATCTCGACCCACGACTCATGCGCCCGGTGGGCCGCGACGGCCGTCGCGATCTGGGCGCCGATAAGCGCGAGCCCTTCGGACTGGACTAGCGCTTTCAGGAGGTCGGTCATGCGCGGTTCCTCTCGATTGCGGCGTTACCGGCCGCGACGGCCGCCGCCTTGATGACGTGAACGGGAAGGGTCGGGGCGTGGGCCGACAGGGTCGCTATGACTAGCGCGGTCGCGGCCGTTGCCCGGACTGCGAGGCCCGCCTGATCTTCAGGCGATTCCCGGCGCGGGCCGGATCGACGTGGCGTCTCGACGGCCTCGATAGCCCTGCGCGTGGCGGCCTCGGCCTCGACGACGACGGCATAGGCAACCGCGACTGTCGTCTTCTTGATCGCGTCCGGCTGGGTCATCATCACGAGCGCGGCGTGAGCCTGTCGCAACGCGGCGACCAGCGCCGGGTCCGGCGCAAATGGATCTTTCATTGTGTCTCTCCTGCGCTTGGCGGGGCGCGTCTGATTGGAAACGGGACAATAAGCCCTGGCCGCCCGAAAACGCAATAGACCGCCGTTTTATTTCTCATTGACCCCCCATGAGGGGTAGCTTACGGACGACGGGCCGCCAAGAGAGAGACCGCCCCCGCCCCTATACCTCGCGGCCCGGCGAGGGCTTCGATTATCCGCACCGAAAACGGGATGCTGGCCCCCGCCTTGCGCCAGCGGGAGAACCCACGTCATGGCGCCACGCAAGCCGAAACCGCAGTCTCAATCCGATCAGATCAGGGCGCAGAACGCCCCGGCCAAGGTCGAGCGGAAGGACGACGGCATTCCGAAGAACAACCTTCAGGCCATCCTGGAAGCCGAGGAAAAGAGCCTCCACCGGCTGCTGTCCGACGTCCGAGGCCTACAGGGGCCGCTCGAAGAAGCCCTTGCCGTAGTGAAGACCCGGCGCGAGGCCGTGAACAAGCGCCTCGATCAGGGCGTCGCGGACGGTCACCCGAAGGGCCTGGTCCGCAAGATGCTGACCGAGACGGCCGTGACCGGCGAGCGGAAGAGCCAGCGCGAGGAATGGGAGCGCGAGGTTCGGTATCGGCAATATCTCGGCCTCCCGGCGATGACCCAGAGCGACCTCGAAGCCCGGATGCCCGACGCGGCGAAGGACGAGCAGGACTGGATCGGCGCGGGTTACGGCGCGGGCCTTCGCGGTGATTCCTGTGACCCGAAAGCGGCTCACGTCCCGGACCGCTTCCACCAGAAATGGATGGAGGCCTGGGGCGAGGGCCAGACGAAGCTGGCGCTGTCCCTCGCCGACCCGGCGCGTCCGACTCTGGGCGTGATCAAGGGCGGCAAGGGACAGGACCTCGGCGCGGAAATTCTGGACGCCGTGGCCGAGGTCGAGCCGGAGATTGTCGGTCAGGTCATCGAAGACTACGAGGGCGCCGACTCGGCTGATCCTGAAGACGAGGCCGAGGACGACAGCGCCGATGCCGACCTCGCTGGCGCGGAAACTGCCAACACCGAGCCCGTCTGATGGCAGGCCCGGTCCAGGTTTCGTTCTGGGACCTGAGCCCGGGCCTCGTCGGGTGGTGCAGCGGAACGGGCGAGGTTCGCCCCGTCTGTTCCGCGTTCCGCCTCGATGACCACGGCGACGACCTGGGGGTGATGGGCCTTCAGTTTTCGGACCGGGTCGAGCGACATATCGAGGAGTATCGGCCCGGCCTGATCGGCTACGAAAGCCCCCTCCTCGTCAAACACGACACCCTCATGAAGCTGCGCCGGACCTACGGCCTGGGCGTCCTGCTGGAGACCATCGCGGCGCGTCACGGTATCCCGACCTTCGAGCGCGACCCTAAGACGCTGAAGGGATACCTGACCGGCGGCGCCTATGCCTCGAAGGCTGAAATGGTTCAGGTCGCCCTCGGGTGCGGCATCAATCTGCCGCCGAAGAAGGTCGACGGCCAGGAGGACGCGGCCGACGCCTTCGCCGGGTGGGGCCTCGGGCTGAAGGAGGTCAACCCCCGAGAGGCCGCTAAGTGGGACAACATAATCCGAGCCAACCGGGGAGGCCTCCTGTGACCCGCAACGGGCTGATCGCCCAGCGCCGACGGGAGGCGGAGGCCGAGGATGCGCGCCATACCCTTCGCCGGAAATACGTCTGGTGCTACGGCACCGAGGAGGGCGAGGCGCGGTTCAGCCTGCTGAATCAGGCCGCTATTGCTGACCTTGTCGCCTGGCACGGCATCGCCGCCCGAGGCTCGGCCGCCTTTAACCCGGGTGAACCCGACTGGTCCCGGACGGCGGTTCAGGCCGCTCGCGGGGCGCTGGCTGACCTCCGGGCCGACCGATGACCGCGCCTCTGCCTATAGGCCCGTTCCGGGTCATATCGGCTGACCCGCCGTGGCCCTTCGAGACCTTCTCTGACGCGGGTAAGGGCAAGAGCCCCGAACGCCACTACCCCACGATGGCGGTCGATGAACTCTGCGCCATGCCGGTCCGGGACGTTGCGGCCGACGACTGCGCCCTGTTCATCTGGACGACCTGGCCGAACATTTTCAACACCGAGAAGGTCATCAAGGCCTGGGGCTTCCGCTACAGCGGCCTCGCCTGGGAGTGGATCAAGCGGAACCCGACCACCGGCAAGTATGCCTTCGGCGGCGGATACGGGACGCGGAAGAACCTGGAGCCATGCCTGCTGGCGACGCGCGGCTCGCCCCGGGTCCTGAACCGATCCGTCAGGGACTTCCTCTATGCCCAGCGCCGGGAACACAGCCGGAAGCCTGACGAGCATTTCGAGAGGGTCGAGACGCTGTATCGAGGCCCGTATCTGGAACTATTCAGCCGGGAGGCGCGGCCGGGCTGGGCTTCGTGGGGGAATGAGGTTGATCGCTTCAGCCCCGAAGGGGACCGGGGCAAGCCGCCAAGCACCACCCCGGTCCTAAGCCCTGTCCACGTGAAGAACCGCGAGAGATCAGCGGGCGCGGAAACCCAGGGCCTGTTCGACTGATAGCGGATCGCGCCTGCGTGCGACAACCCTGTTGACGTGTCGGGCGGCGCAGGGGCTATAAAGGAAGGCAGGCGGGTCGGTCACCACAACCGAGCCCGCCTATAACCACCGGCTGTTGAGGAGCCTGACGTGATCGACCCTGAGAATACGTGCGCGCCGATTGCGTTGCAACACCCGCCAGCCCTTGCTCGCGCTAGGGACGTGCCGCTGGGTGACGCGGCGCTCCGGCTCTTGAAGCGGGTCGAGATCGACACCTCGACCGGCTGCTGGATTTTCACCGGTGGTGTGACCGCCAACGGCTACGGTCAGATCAGATTAGGGCGCATTGCGGAAGGGAACCGCCGCCTCGAATACGCGCACCGTCTGGCGTATGAGGTCTTTGTCGGGCCGATACCGGACGGCTATTGCCTCGACCACCTGTGCAGGCGTCCCTCGTGTGTTTTTCCAAACCATCTCCAGCCGGTGACCCAAGCCGAAAAGGTTCGGCGGGGCGATAGCGGCCTGCACCTAAAGGTTAAGACCCATTGCCCTCAGGGCCACCCTTACAGCGAGGAAAATACGAGCATCTATCGTGGCGGGCGGTTCTGTCGTCATTGCCGCCGCGATAGATCAAAGGTGCGATACCAGCGGATAAAGGGGAGCCGGCCATGATCGGCTTCGATCCTCGCGACGCTGACGTTCCGTCCCTTCCGATGTCGTTAGAAGCCGAGCAGGCGCTACTTGGCGCGCTGATGTTTGACAACGCCATTTACGAGAGATTGCCGGACCGCCTTCGGGGCGCTCACTTCTATGAACCGTTTCACCATCGCCTATACGACGCCATTGAGACTAGCATCCGGTTGGGCATCCTAGCCGAGCCCACGCTTCTGGTGGGGAAGTTCAGTGCAGACCCGGCGTTCGCCGAGTTTGGCGGCCTTCGCTATCTCGCCGACTTGATGGACCGCGCCCCTCCGGCCTTCGCGGCACCGGACTACGCACGGGAGATTTTTGACCTTGCGCTGCGCCGGGAACTGATCCGGGTCGCGGGCGAGATCAAGGTGGCCGCCGCCGACCCGGACCGCACCGGGCTGGAGCATATCGAGACGGCCGAGGGGGCGCTGTATGCCCTCGTCGAGACCGGGGAGCAGGCCGGGGCCGTGCAGACGTTCCGGGACGCCCTACAGGGGGCGATGGATGCCGCCGCCGCCGCCTACGCCCGAGACGGCAAGCTGACCGGCATGGCGACCCTCCTGAACGATCTGGATTACAAGCTGGGGGGCCTGCACCCCTCCGACCTCCTGATCCTCGCCGGGCGGCCCTCTATGGGTAAGACGGCCCTCGCGACCAACATCGCATTCAACGTCGCGAAGACCTATCAGTGGGCGCCGGACCCGGGCGCACCGAACGGCCGGAAGACCGTCGCGGGCGGTCAGGTGCTTTTCTACAGCCTCGAAATGTCCGGCGAGCAGCTTGCAACCCGCATCCTTGCCGAGGCGTCCGGCGTCCCGTCCGAGAAGATCAGGCGCGGGGAGATCGAGGCCCACGAGTTTTCGAAGATGCGAGACGCGCAGGACCTGATCGCCGAGATACCGCTCCACATCGACGCGACCGGCGGCCAGAGCATCGCCAAGCTGCGAGCCCGGGCGCGACGCCAGAAACGGCGGACCGGCCTCGACCTGATCGTGGTCGACTATCTCCAACTTGTCACGGTCGACGGTCAGCGCGGCGGGAGCGCGAACCGGGTTCAGGAGGTGACAGCCATCACCGGGGGCCTGAAGGCTCTCGCGAAGGAACTGAACGTGCCGATCCTGGCCCTGTCCCAGCTATCCCGGAAGGTCGAGGAGCGGGACGATAAGCGGCCCCAGCTTGCGGACCTCCGGGAGTCAGGGTCGATTGAGCAGGACGCGGACGCGGTCATGTTCGTCTATCGGGAGGAATACTATTTGAGCCGGACCGAGCCGGAGCCGGGGTCCGCAAAGCACCTCGAATGGACCGAGGAAATGTCCCGGGTCATGGGCCAGGCCGAGGTCATCATCGGGAAGCAGCGCCACGGCCCTATCGGGACCGTCCGGCTCGCGTTCGACGGCAAAATCACGAAGTTCGGCAACCTGGCCCGGACGTCCGACTATGGCAGCCAGCGCCTGCCCTACGGTGACGCATGAGCGCCCCCCCTTACATGAAGCTGTTCTGGGGCGACTATCACAAGGCGACCCGGCACCTAACCCGCGACCAGCACGGGGCATATTTCCTGCTGATCGGTGAGGCCTGGCGGCTGGGCGGCGCGCTCCCCGACGACGACGCAAAGCTGGCCGCGTGGGCGCTCTGCACCCCTGCGGAATGGGCCTGTATCAAGCCCGTGATTCTGGACTTCTTCGCCCTCCGCCGGGGCAAGTGGTGGCACGGCCGGGTGCGCGAGGAACTGGCCGCTTACGAATCCACGTCGCGTAAACGGAAAGAGGCCGGAAAAAAGGGCGGCGCGGTATCTGTAGGAAACTCAAAGGGAAATCGGCAAGCATTTGCTTGGCTATTGCCCCCAAAACCAGAACCAGAACCAGAACCAGAAGAAAGAAAGGATGCTAACGCATCCTCTGCCGGATCGGCGCCGCCGATGCCGACCGGCCTTGACCTCGGAGAGCCACCGAAACCGGCAGCGAAGGTTGAGGCCTGGGAGACTGATTCGGAATTCGCCGCGATCTGGGCCGCGTCAACCGAACAGGGCCGCAAGCGGTCGAGCCAGTCAAAGGCCTGGCGGGAGTGGCGCAAGGCCCTGCGCTCCGCCCCGGGGCCGGTGCTGGCTGCCGCGATGGCCCGCTATGTCGCCGGGGACGAGGACTGTAAGCGCACCGGGGGGCCGGGGCTGCATACGTGGCTCAGCGACGGGCGTTTCGAGCATTGGCTGACGGCCGGGACGTCCGGCGCCGTGAAGGCCCCTGTCGCGTTCAACGGCCCGGCCGCCCTTCGTCAGGGTGTCGTCGACCTACTCGGGGAGCCGTTCGCCCGGTCATGGATCGACCCTTGCACCTGGGACGGTGACTCCCGCACACTGGTCGCCGCGAACGCGTTCGGCCTCGCCAAGCTGAACGATGAACTCGGGCCGTGGATGCGGCGAATGAAGGTCCGGGCCGCGACGGCCGCAGAACACCCCCAGGAGCCCGTCTGATGCCGTTCCCGCCCCGTCCGGTCCTTTACATCAAAGCGGGGTCCGTTCCCGCTGATTGGCGCGCGTTTCGGGTCCTGTATGCAAACGGCCGCCCGATCCGGGACGTCGTCGAGGCGGACGCCCATAACGGCTGGTTTGTTCAGGCCGTCCGTCGAGAGGGAGAACTGCTCCGGGACGGCGCCGGTCGACTGCGGACCCGCCGGATCGAGGCGAAGATCAGGATCGAGCGCGCATGAAAAAACCCCCTCCGGCGCGGGCCAGAGGGGGTTCAGACAAGCCAGGGACGGGGGGCGGGAAACCCCTGGCCCGCTATGTCTCGCGCGACGCGGCCCGGCCGTCAACCGGCGACCTGACCGGCGCATAGCCCGCCCGGTGGGCGACCTGGAGGGCGGCGGCGGCACACTGCCCGGCAAGGAAGTCGAAATTGACAGAGCCTCGACCCTCGGCGGTCTTCTCCATGACCTCGACCACCGCCGCTCGCGCCTGATCAAGGATCGGCCCATCATTCCACCACAGGCGCGGCTCCGGGGGCGCGGCGGCCAGCAGGGCATCGACGACCAGGCCGAGGTCGACCGAGCCGTGGATATAGACCCGGCCGTCGCCCCTGTCGTTCACGCGGGGCTTGATGGCCCGGCCCTGCGTGGCGATGGTTTCAGCGATCAGGTAGGCGACCCGGAGGCGACCGGGGATGTCGGCGGGGAAGGTGGTCATCGTTAGGAGCCTTTCGTGAGGGCTTTCGTGGCCCGTCACTGTTTGCGGTTCTGGGGTTTTACGGCCCCGGCCTTAACGGCCGCAGCCGAGGCTTTGGTGAGCCGGGCTGGCGGTTTCCCGCCCGGGCTCCCTTGGTGGATGGTGATGTGGCTCATGAATCAGGCCCCTTTCTTGAGAGTGAGGACGACGGTGTTGACGTTGGTGCCGGACTCGGCAAACGACCCCGGCGGGAGGTCCCGGAAGCGGCCGCCCATGCGCTCAACGAGGGAGCGGAAGGCGACGGTCTGGCGGTCTTCCCGATACTCGACACCGGCCGCCATGATGGCCGCCAGCTTCCCGCCGGGCTTCAGGAACTTCAGGGCGTGCAGGACGTGGTCGACATCCCGACCACGGTCGAAGGGCGGGTTCATAGCCACCGCGTCGAACAGACCGAGGTCCGCCTGCGTCGTCTCCAGGAAGTCAGCCCGGCGGACGATGACGCGCGCCGTATGGGGGCCAACAGCGCGAACCGCATCCATAAGGCCGGAGGCGAGTTCAGGCTGGGCCTCGACGCAGAACACGTCGTGACCGGCGGCGACGGCGGGAAGGGCGATCCGGCCGCGACCGGCGCTCGGCTCCAGGACCCGGAGGCGCGGGTATCCCCGGCCGCTATAGGTGTCCGGCGTATAGACCCCGGCGTCGTTCAGAAGGCGCAGGGCCAGCTTCTCGGGCGTCTCGAATAGGCCGAAGTTTTTCGCCGGGCCGACCGCGTTCCGGTGCTGTGGCTCGGCGGCGTCAGGGCCGACGCCAAGCCCGGCGCCGTAGTAGTCGGCCAGCAGGAGGTTGACCTTCGTCACGAGGTCCTTCCGCTTGAACCAGAGGTGGACGTTTCCATTCTTGAACGACCGGATCAGGAAATACTCGTCCTCGGCCTCGAAGGCCTGACGCGACAGGGTCCGCCCGGCGGCCCGGCGCTCGGTCTCCCAAGTCCCAATGATCCCGGCCGTCCGGTTCGGCTGCGGCTTGCCACCGTCTAGGGCATAGAACGCCCGCTCGACGTCCCGAAGGACCTCGTCCTGAGACCGGCTCCAGCCGCCCCAATCGGATATGGCCCCGGACAGGACGACCCGGCTCCCGATCTTGAACCCGTCGTGAGACCGGAACCGTCGGTCGAGGCCCGAGAAGGCGAGGGCGACGCCCCGCTGGAAGATCAGGCCCCGGTCCCCGATCAGCTTCGAGAACGTCGCGTAACAGGTCTCCGCCGTGGCCTCAGGCGGGTCCACGGCAAGCTGGGCGCGGAACTGATCCCGGGCGGTCCGGTCCATGATCCGCTCCAGCTCCATAAAGTCGATCAGGAAGGTCCAGACGGCGCGGTCGGTCGTCTTCCTGACCGTCTCCAGATACCAGTCGCGAGGGTCGGCGCCGTGGGGCGGCCGGTCATTACGGTCCTGAAGTCGCTCCGCAGCCGCGTGGGGGCCGTTCCCGGCCTTTTGGGATACCGCAGCCGCCGACGCCTCGAAGGCCCCTGCAAGGGCGTCAAACGCGGCCGCGTGAAGGTCCAGCGCCCGTTGGCGTCGGCGCTCGACGTCGGCGATGGTCGCGCGGGAGATCAGGTCAGGCATGTGGGGTTCTCTCGATAGGGGCCGTTGGCGCGGCCGGTGAAGATTTAAGCGGCGGTCGTCATCCGGGCGGCGGCTTCGACGCCCAAGCGCAACGCCTGACGCTTAGACGAGGCTCCGGCGATCAGCTTTGTCTGGCCGTTGACGTTGACGACGGCAGTCCAGGCCACCGGGTTCCGGCACAGACGGCCGTCGCGGCCGAAGTATGTAGGGTGGGCGTCAATCTCGGGCATGTCGGGCGGTCCTGGCTGGGTGGGGCGTCGCCCCGTTGCCCGTCCCTTGAATCGCACGTTTAGCGTATAGGCAAGCGGCTATTTGCGGCCCTTCGGGAAGCCCCGGCTTTCCAGCTTGCGGCCCTTCGGCCAGTTCGACGGCCCGGCCTTGATCGTCGGCCCGTTCTTCATCCGCCGTGCATACTGACCCTTCTCTCCGGATCGGCGCTTCGCCTCGGCAATGTCGCCCAGGTCGTCGCCGGTCTTCGCCGCCGAGCAGGGCTTGCGCCAGATCGAGCGATTCTCAAGGTCGTTCGTCCCGGTCAGGCCGAGGGGGTTCAGGTGTTCGTCAATCGACCCCTCGACGGCATGGTTCACCTTGATCCCGCACCCGCACCCGCAGAACCCGTTCTGGGCCAGGAGCAGTTCGGCCCGCTGTTTCGGCGTCAGGGGCTTGCGCTTGACCACCGACCGATCCGGCTCCGGTATCAGCGAGAAGTCCGGCTTCATGACCACTGCCTATCATTGCCGGTCCGGGGCTCCAGGCCCAGCCTGCGGCGGGTCGGCTGGATGCTGTTTCGGGCCAGGCCGGTCCGCTGACTTATGACCTCATGCGACAAGCCCTGATTCCACAGCTTCGTGAACAGGGCGTCTCTCTCGTCGCGGCCGGACTTTCGAAGGGCGGTCATTCCCCCACCCCATCGGTAAGGGGATCAGCGGGAAGGGGCGTCCATTCGGAAGCCCATGCAATCGCCTCCCCGACCCTCGGTTCTGTCGAGGTCATTGGGGGGGCTCCATAGGCTGAATACTGGAAGCTTTTAGCCACGCCGGACGCCCCACCTCTGGTTTCACCAAGACCAGTTTTCGTTGCTCTTGGACGACGCCGGATTTCCCGCGATAAACGCCCGCGACAATCTTAACTTTCTGCCGGAAGACATAGCGTTCTGTCGCGCTCATCCCTTCGCCTCCGACGGGGTGACCCGCCGCTCGGAAGCGACGTGACTTGGCTCGCGCATCGAGGCCGTTCGACACCAATAAACAATCGCTCGCCAGCCCCTCCAGCACATCCAGATCAGTCATCACAGGTCTCCTGAAAAAGGTCGGCTTGGTGAGCCGGTGGGGTGTCAAACGAAATGCCGTTCCGGGCGCAGAAGTCGTCCCAGTCGACGGGGGCGTGGGTCCAGCAGGCGAACCGGCCGCGCCAGGGTCGGAAGCCCTGTTCCTTCATCCGAAGGCAGGCGGCCTCGCAGTCAGGGCACGGCACTAGACCGGCTCGCTCATCTGGCGCTTGACCACCGCCGCCAGGCCGTCGACCGGGTGCGCTCCGGCCAGGTATAGGTCCACAATCGCCGAGAGGGGGCCGCTGATCGGCGTCTTCCCCCGCTCGTAGTCACGAACGCTCTGGCCCGGGTCCTTCCCCGCCAGACGCAACGCGCGGCCCATCTCGGTCATCATGAGCGGGCGGCCCAGGCCCCAGAGGGCGCCCAGCTTGGCGCGGGCGTCTCGAAGTTCGGTCGGTGTCATCGGTCTCTCGGTTGCGGATACAGGAAGGCCTCGTGGGCCTGGTTAACGAAGACGCGGAACCCGAGGGCCTCCGCCGCCGGGACGAACGGCGCCACCGGGGAGCCGTCAAGGGTGCAGACCCGAAAGCTGGTCCAGCAGCGTTTCACCCGGACCGGCCCGAGAGCGGCCTTGATGTCGGCGCTGTTCACGCCGTCACCGAGACAAGGGCGGTCAGGCCCGCGAAGGCCTTCAGGGCGCGCTCGACCCCGGCGAGGTCGTCGAACCAGCGGCACTGACCGAACCCGGCCGACCGCGTCGCAAGGCGGGTCGAGGCGACGCACCACCGGCCCGCGATCTTGCTGGCGTAATAGGCGGTGCCGCGATGATCGACCGAGAAGGCCGGGCCGCGCGGGGTGTCGTGCTGGACGATCACAGCGCCGCTCCCGCTCTGACGCGGCAGAACTGATAGATCGCCTCTGCCAAAGCCGCCGCAATTCCGGGATAGGTCTCGGAGCGGACTGACCAGCGGTCGTCCCCGGGGGTCTCCCGGTTCTGACCGCCGTCGGTCTGATTTCCCCAACGCGGCCTCGGGCCGGTCGGGGTCTCCACCCAGCGCGGCGCTACATAGGCGGCTGGATCACGGGGTAGGTGAAGCGGGACCTTCCGGCCCTCGCGGTTGAACGCCCACAAGCACGTCGCCTTGCTGGCGTCGGCTCCGAACTCATAGGGCTGGACCACGTCACAGGGTCGGCCATAGCCGGGGAGACGTGTCGAGATAGTGCCCCGAGGGTTCTCGACTATCTTTAGAACCAGCGGCGCGAGCCGGATGCGCTCCAGATCGGCCTCGGCGGCGGCTCTGGCGGCCCGGCGCTCAGCACCGACCAGCGTACCGGGCTTCACCCTCTGATGATAGCCGCCCTTGTCCGGGTAGCGGTCAAGGTCCGGGTCCGCGAAGGCCCAAGCTGCCGCGACGACGTGATAGGTACAGGTCGGGTGAAAGAGCCCGGCCGCCCAAGGCCGTCCTGAGCGGTGGTCGCGCTGGAGATTGTGGAACAGGTCGCCCTCGATGTGGGGTCCGGGCGAAGCCGTCGCCAGGAGGTCACACGAGATAGCGTCAACGCCCCGGGCCAGTAGCGCGTCGCGCGTCCGGCCGCTGGATTCCATGCCGACCAGAACGGGCCCGATCATTCTGCAATCTCGCCTTCAGCGATCAGCTGGACTTCGGCCACCCGGGCGTCCCGGAGCAGTTCGTCACGGGTCATCGGCTTGTCCTCGATCAGGTGGGGCGCTGCCCCGGTGAGAAGCCAAGCCTTAAAGTGAGCGAGAGCCGACCGCAACACAAAAAGCGGTATCCGGTGCGGAAAGATCGCTTGCGGATACGCAGAAACCGCGTAAAAGGGATCATCAGCCCGGGGCAGCGCCCCACTCACGGAGAGACAAGATGACCACCGCCCTTGCCACTATCCCGGCCCTGCCCGCCGCCGCCAAGAGAGAACCCGCCATGACCTATCGCACCATTCCCGCCTTCGCGATTCTGGACGCCGACACCAACCTCGACGCCAGCCTGCTCCTGCCCCCCGACGTTGACGCTGACACCACCGATCCCCGCGTCTTCATCCATGACCGCCACTATGGTGTCAGCATCGGGCTCAACCTGTCCGACCTCCGCCGCCTCATGGCCGCCGTCGACAAGGCGGCCGACCTGAACACCGACGCTCCCGCCCTGAAGGCCGCCGCATGACCGTCTTCCCCATAACCCCCGACGTCCTGACCCGCCTCGCAGGCCTGACGCCCCGGATCATCGCCCGGCGCGAACTCGCGCAGGCCGAACACTCGATCGCCCGCTGCATCAACGCCCTGACCCGGCCGTGGATCGGATACGGCGACGTCTGGTGGATGAACGTCATGGCCGAGGCCCTGATGCGCGCCGAGGCCGCCGCCGACGTCGCGCGGGCCAAGCTGGAGGCAATGTCGTGAGCCTGTGCACACCGACCCCCCGCGCCCTCCGGGCCGACGCCCTGACCCATGCCGGGGCGTCCCGCCGTCACCCAGATCGAAATGTTCTAAGCCGATGACCCTCGCCCAAATCAAAACGATCCTGCTCGCCGCCGGGGTCAAGCCCTACGCCCTGACCGACCTGGTCGGGGAGAACGGCATCCACGTCTCGTTCGCCGACCTCCCCTCGGACAAGGAAACCGAGGAGCGGCTGGGCGTCCAACTGGCGGGCCACCTCGACGTGACCGACAAGGGCGTCTGGTTCTTCGCCACCTAACCCCGCGCCGCCAAGCGCAAACCGAGAGAGACCGACATGACCGACACCGCCGCCCTGAACGCCTCCTACGATGTCTTCGCCCCCTCGGGCCTGAAGCTGGTCACGATCCACACCTGTATGCTGCTGACCGACCTCCTCGGCTGCCGCCGGGAAGCCGTGGCCCGCATCATCTTGGACGCCCCGACCCGTGACGGCTGCACCCTGCACGGCAACGGCCGGATGATCCTCGGCTGCGACTTCGTCACCGTCCGGGCCGTCTGATGAAGAACAAACACCCCGGCCCCTGCCGCGCCTGTAACGAGACCGTCGAGGTCGGGGCCGGGGTCTATGAGAAGAACCCGGCCGGTGGTCGCGGCTGGAATCTCCATCGCCGCTGCGCCACGCGCGCCCGGCTCGCCTCCGGTGGTTCGTCCATCCTCTCGGCCGCCCAGCTGGCCTCCCTTCAGGACCTTAAGCCATGAAAATCCTCGTGGCCGGTGGTGCCGGTTTCCTCGGCTCTCACCTCTGTGACCGGCTCACCCGGGAGGGGCACGACGTCACGGCCTTGGACAACCTGATGACGGGTCGGCTCCAGAACCTGACGAACGCTGAAGCATCACTCAGCTTCAGTTTCTGGAGTCACGACGTGACCGAGCCCCTCCCCTCGTGGGTCCTGCGGGAGAGGTTCGACCGCATCTATAACCTCGCCTGCCCGGCCTCCCCGCCGGTCTATCAGCGGAACCCCGAGCACACGATGCTGACGTGTGTGGTCGGGGCCCAGCAGCTCCTGGCCTTGGCGGCCCAGCACGGCGCCCGATACCTCCAGGCTTCGACCTCCGAGGTCTATGGAGACCCCGAGGAGCATCCGCAGCGGGAGAGTTACCTCGGGGCCGTGAACGTCACCGGACCCCGGGCCTGCTACGACGAGGGCAAGCGGGCCGCCGAGTCGCTCTGCTTGGACTTTGACCGTCACCAGCGGTGCGAGGTCCGGATCGCCCGCATATTCAACACCTACGGCCCCCGGATGCGCCCGGACGATGGCCGCGTGGTCTCCAGCTTCATCGACCAAGCCCTGAGGGGCGAAGAACTGACGGTGTTCGGACCCGGTGACCAGACCCGCTCGCTCTGCTACGTTCAGGACACTATCGAGGGCCTCGTGGCTCTGATGGAGCACAACGGCCCTCAGCCCGGGCCGGTGAATATCGGCAACCCGGCGGAGCTCTCGGTAATGCAGCTGGCGGTCCAGATCATCATGATGACCGGATCACCCTCGATGATCGTCAACCAGCGGCTCCCGCAGGACGACCCCCGGCGCCGTTGCCCGGACGTCAGCAAGGCCGCAGCCCTGCTCGGCTGGAAGCCCACCACCAACCTCCAGGACGGCCTGCTTCAGACCATCATCTGGTGCCAATCTCAACAGGAGACCTCCACATGAACGCTGCCGCCTATCGCGCCGCCCTTGCGACCCTGAACCTGACCCAGGAGGCCGCCGGGCGCTGGCTCGGGGTCTCCCGCAGGACGGCCCAGAAATACGCCGCAGACGGCCCTACGCCGCCCGCCGCCCGGGCCATCGACATGCTCCTCCGCATGGGTCCGGCCCTGTCGACCAGCGCCCTGACGTGGCCCCACCCCGGCGAGAAAGCCTGAGCCATGACCGAACCCCTCTGGACCGTTCACGACGCCGTCCTCGGCGTCACCATCGGCGAGCCCCGCAGCCGCGCCGAGGCCGAGGCTGACGCCACCGGCACCACTATCGAAGCAGGCCGCAACGGCCAGTGCGTCGCCCAGCCGGACGGCCGCGACCGCTTCCTCGTCCGCCGGGTTCCTCCCGCCCGCGCCCCGGAATCCGCCTACACGACCCTCCAGGTCGAGGCGGCCCTTTGCCTTTACGAGGCGATGATCGACGCCCGGATGGATTCGACGTCCCCGGCTTTCGAGGACGCGGGGTCGCTGACGATGCGCCACCACGCCATCGCGTTGGCGCCCTATGCCCTCGCCGTCTTCGAACTGATCCCCGAGGAGACCCGGTTCGGCCATGCCTATGATTTCGGCATCATCCCGGCGATCCTCAACACCGTAATCTGGAACCACGCTGGGTATCTCCTGCCGGACGTTGAGACCGCCCGGGATGCGGTCGTCGAGGCCTTGGCGGCAGAGGTCGACTGATGCCGCTCTCGCTAAACCCTACTCACGAACAGCGGGAAATGATTTTCGCCTCGACCGACTTCGAGGGTGACCTGTTCGAGGTCGAGACGTCGATGCGCGAGCCGGGCTGGTTCATGTATGTCGGCACGTCGAACCCCCAGGGCTCCTACCTGACGACCGAACAGGCCCGCAGCCTTGCGGCTGCCTTGTTACAGGCGGCGGACGTCATCGACGCCCGGAACGGGGAGGCCGGGGCGTGACCCGACTAGCCCGAGCAGTCGTCGCCCCGGCGTGACGCCCGGCCCGGCTCCTGCTATCTGGGTTCTCCGCCACACGCAGAGAACCCAGATGCAGATTGAACCCCGGGCCGTCGCCTCCCTCGTCCCCTATGCCCGAAACAGCCGGACCCACAGCGAGGCCCAGGTCCAGCAGATCGCGGCCAGTATCACCGAGTTCGGCTTCACGAACCCCGTCCTGATCGACGCCGGGGGCGGTATTATCGCGGGCCACGGCCGCGTCCTCGCCGCGCAGGCCCTTGGGCTCCCCGAAGTCCCTGTGATCGTTCTAGCCCACCTGTCCGAGGCCCAGCGGCGTGCTTACGTCATCGCGGATAACCGGCTGGCGGAGAACAGCGGCTGGGACCTGGACCTCCTGCGGGTCGAACTGCTCGACCTCGGCAGCGAACTGGACCTGGACGTGCTGGGCTTCGGTGATAAACTCCAGAACTTCCTGCTTGAGCGGCAGGAAGGGGAGAACGACCCGGCCGAACATTGGCAGGGGATGCCCTCCTTCGAAAACGAGGACAAGACACCCTTTAGGTCAATCGTCGTCCACATGAAGGATCAGGCTTCGGTCGACGCCTTCGCCAAGCTGACCGGCCGGACCTTCACCGACAAGACGAAGTTCATGTGGTTCCCGGAAATCGAGATCGAGACCTATGCCGACAAGCGGTATGTCTCGGAGGGCGAGCCGGACGAGCCGGAAGACCTGGCCGGATAGCCGCCGTGCCTCAGCCTCAGTTTCCCATCTATATCCCCACCAAGGGCCGCCACGAGGGCCGAGTGACTATCCGGCTGCTGGAGCGGCTCGGGGTCCCATTCTTCGCGGTGGTCGAGGCCCAGGAACTGGAGGCGTATGCGGCCCACGTCGATCGCTCTCGGCTCCTCGTTCTGGACCCGGCTTTCCAGCGGGATTACGAGACGTGTGACGACCTTGGCGGCACTAAGAGCCGGGGCTCAGGTCCGGCCCGCAACTTCGCGTGGGCTCACGCCGAGGCCTCCGGCGCCGCCTTCCATTGGGTCATCGACGACAACATAAACAACTTCTATCGGCTGAACCGGAACACCAAGATCGCCTGCGGAGACGGGACGCCCCTGCGCGTCATGGAGGACTTCGTCCTGCGCTATCATAACGTCTCGATGGCCGGGCCTCAGTATGAAATGTTCGCCCCCCGCAAGTCCGGGAGACTCCCGCCCTTCAACGCCAACACCCGGCTGTTCTCCTGCAACCTGATCCGCACCGACGCCCCGTTCCGCTGGCGGGGGCGCTATAACGAAGACCTGGACCTGTCCCTGCGGATGCTGAAGGCCGGGTGGTGTACGATCCAGTTCAACGCCTTTCTTCAGGACAAGATCAGGACCCAGCACACCAAGGGCGGGAACACCGAGGAACTCTATGGCGAGGGGACGGAATCCAAGTCGGCCATGATCGTCCGCCTGCACCCGGACGTCGCCAAGCTGGCCTATCGGTTCAACCGCGCCCATCACGTTGTCGACTTCCGGCCCTTCAAGGCGAACAAGCTGATCCTGAAGCCGGATGTCCAGATCACCCCTGGCGTCAACGAATACGGCATGGCCGTGAAGACCCTCCCCGGCGCCCGCACAATCAACAGGAGGGTCTGATGCAGCCCCGGTTTCCCCTCTACATCGTCAGCAAGGGCCGCTCGGCCTATATGATAACCTCGAAGGTCCTGACCCGCATGGGCGTCCGGCACTTTGTCGTGGTCGAGCCAGAGCAGGCATCGGACTATAGCGCGGCCGTTGCGTCGATGGGCCTCCTGGCGGACGTGATCGAAATGGATATGGGCCTGAAGGCCTCGTACGAACTCTGCGACGACCTGGGCCTGACGAAGTCGACCGGCTCCGGCCCCGCCCGGAACTATGCCCGCGTCCACCCTGACGTCGCCACTGTCGCCATGCGCTGGGGACGGGTTCACCACCACGTCGATTACTCCGGCTTCAAGCGCCAGAAGCTGATCCTGAAGCCCGACGCCAAAATACCCCTACAGAATAACGAATATGGTATGAGGCTGGTAACATTACCGCCGAAGGGCGGGCTGGAGCCGATATGACCGACGAGCCTGAACCTTTGAGCCCCTCCCCTATAAAAGGGGCCGGTGGTCGGCCACCTCTCCTGAAGGCTGACGAAAAGACTTTGGCGCAGCTTGCGGGCCTCGGCTCGATCCAGGCGAGCGAGCGGGAGGTCCAGGCGGTGTTCCGCGTGAGCCAGCCGACCCTGACGAAGTTTTTCAAGGACAACCCGGCCGCCCGGGAGGCCTACGAGGACGGCAAGGGTCAGGGGAAGATGAGCCTGCGCCGTCGTCAGTGGGCGATGGCCGAGAAGAACGTCGCCATGCAAATCTGGCTCGGGAAGCAATGGCTGGGCCAATCCGACCGGCAGGCGCATGAACACACCGGCAAGGACGGACGGCCTATCGAGACCGTCGACCTGACCAAACTCTCGACCGAGGAACTCGACGCCTATGAACGCCTCTGCATCCGCCTCGGCGCCGAACCTGTTTCAACCGGGGACGCTGGCCGCGATCCGGGCGGAGAGGCTCCGGCGGGAGACGATCCAGAACCAGTCTGACCTCGTCGCCCGGTCCGAGGCGATCCGGTTCCGTTGCCAGACCCTATCGGGCTTCGTCCGCGAGGCCTGGTACGTCCTGGAGCCGAGCAACCCCCTGAAGTGGTCCTGGCACCTGGACGCCATGTGCGACCATCTTCAGGCCGTATCGGAGGGCCGCCTGTCGCCCTGGGGCATCATCAACGTCCCGCCCGGGTCGTCGAAGTCGATGATCGTCTCGGTGCTGTGGCAGGCCTGGGAGTGGGGGCCGTTCGGAAAGCGGTCGAGCCGATTCCTGACCTCATCCTTCGAACAGGAGAACGTGAAGCGGGACACGCGGAAGACCCGGGACCTGATCCGGTCGGAATGGTTTCGGACTCTCTGGCCCGAGGTCGTCATGGAACGCGCCGGGGAGACGTCGTTCGCGAACAGCGCGACCGGCACCCGGGAGGGCGTCCCCTTCGCCTCGATCACCGGCAAGCGGGGCGACCGCCTGATTATCGACGACCCCCACAGCCTGAAGGGAGCCGAATCCGAGGCCGAGCGGACCGAGGCCGTGCGTCTGTTCCTGGAGGGCGGCCTGAACCGCCTGAACGACCAGACGACGTCGGCCATCATCATCGTCATGCAGCGCCTGCACGAGAAGGACCTGACCGGCGCCCTGCTCGCCCACGACCTCGGGTTCTGGCACCTAATGATCCCTATGGAGGCCGAGCCCGGCCGGGCCGAGCCGACCCCCCTCGGCTGGGTCGACCCCCGGAAGAACGACGGCGAACTGATGGACCCGGTCAGGATGCCCCGGGAGGCGGTCGACAAGCTGAAAAACGTCTCGGCCTTCTCCTGGGCCGGTCAATATCAGCAGCGCCCGGTCCCGCGCGAAGGCGGCCTGTTCAAGCGGCACTGGTTCGACGGGAAGATCATCAAGGCGGCCCCGGCCGGGACTGTCTGGGTCCGGCATTGGGACCTCGCGGCGACCCGGAAGGCAACGGCCGCCCGCACGGCAGGCGTCAAGATGGGCCGCACCCCGGACGGGCGATACGTCGTCGGCCACGTCGTGAAGACCCAGGAGGAGGGGGCCGAGGTCCGCCGCCTTATCAGCGCGGTCGCGGCCATCGACGGGGTCGAGACGATGATCTCCCTCCCCCAGGACCCGGGCCAGGCGGGCAAGGTCCAGAAGCAGGACTTCGTCGCGGGCCTCGCCGGTTACAACGTCCGGGCCGAGCCCGAGACCGGGGACAAGGTCACCCGGGCCGAACCGTTCTCGGCGCAGTGTCAGGCAGGCAATGTCACCCTGATCGAGGGGGCCTGGATTAACGACTACCTCGACGAACTCTGCGTCTTCCCCTCCGGCACGTTCAAGGATCAGGTCGACGCCTCGTCCGGCGCATTCGGCCGCCTCGTGAAGCCGCAGGCGGCGGTCGCCCTGTTCGGGACCTACGGCAGCGCCACGCGATAGGTGACGAGAAGGGCGGCGCGGGTTACAACGGCGCCGCCGCTCGCCCGTGCTAGGAACGCCCCATGCCCACCGTCACCCCAGGCCCGAACCAACTCGCGGGCGATATTCAGGCCGCGAGGCCCTACCTCGACAAGGTGACGGCGGTCCTCGACGGGGCCGAGGCCATACGGAAGGCGGGTCAGGCCTATCTTCCGAAGATGGTCCAGGAGACCGACGTCGATTACAAATACCGGCTGAACAACGCGAAGTTCACGAACATCTTCCGCGACATCATCGAGAACCTCGCCAGCAAGCCCTTTGCCGAGGAGGTCCAGCTATCCGACGAGGGGGCGTCCGACCGAATCAAGGCCCTAGTCGAGGACATCGACGGGCGTGGGAACAACCTTCACGTCTTCGCGGCCTCGACGTTCTTCTCCGGCCTCGCGAACGCGGTTGACTGGATTCTGGTCGACTACACCCAGGCCGTTAACACGACCGGCCGGGTCCTGACGGCGGCCGAGGAGCAGGCGCAGGGTCTTCGCCCGTATTGGGTTCACGTCCCCCAGACCCGGATGATCGCGGCCTATTCCGGCACGGTCGGCGGAAAGGAGGTCCCGGTCCATATCCGGTTCCGCGAGGACGTCACGGTGAGGTCGGGATACGGCGAGGTCACGAAAGAGCGGGTCCGCATCTTCGACCGGGCACCGATCATGATGGGCAACCGGGTCGTCGGCTACTCACCCGCCACGTGGTCCCTGATGCAGAAGAAGGAAAACGCGGCGGGCCTCGGCCTCCCTGATTGGGAGCAGATCGGCGGCGGCGCTGTCGACATCGGCATCATCCCGATGGTCCCGTTCGTCACCGGGCGCCGCAAGGGCTCGGGATACCGCTTCCAGCCGATGCTGAACGACGCCCTCGACATCCAGATCGAGCACTATCAGCAGGAAACCGGCCTCAAGAGCATCAAGGAACTCACGGCGTATGCCATGCTCGCGGGCAACGGCGTCGCCCCGGCGATGGAGGGCGGCAAGGTCGCGCCGGTCCCGGTCGGCCCACGGTCGGTCCTGTATGCGCCCCCGTCCGGCGAAAGCGGGAACCACGGCGAGTGGGTCTGGATCGAGCCCTCGGCCGAAAATATCCGGTTCCTCGCCGAGGACGTGAAGAACACCGAGAAGCAGCTTCGAGAGATCGGCCGCCAGCCCCTGACCGCCGACAGCGGGAACCTGACCGTCATCACGACCGCCTTCGCCGCCCAGAAGGGGAACAGCGCGATTAAGGCCGCCGCCCTGAACCTGAAGGACGCCCTGGAGCAGGCGTTCGTCATGACGTCGAAATGGCTGAAGGAGGACGCAACCTCCGAGGTCCGCATCTATACCGACTTCGACGTCGGCAACGGCGACGCCGCGACCGACCAGGCCGCCCTCACGGCGATGCGCGAGAACGGCGACCTGTCCCGCGAAACCCTCTGGGAGGAGCGCAAGCGGCGCGGAACCCTGTCGGCCGACTTCGACCCCGAGCGCGAGCGCGAGCGGCTGATCGAGGAAATGCCGGACCCTGATTCGGGCGACGACCTGACCAGCGCCCTGCCTGACCCCCAGAATGATCCGGTCGACGACCCGGCAGATGATTCGGTCGACGACCCCGCCAATCCCGCCTAGAGCGGGTGACCCTGCCCCGACCGTAAAACGCGGGGCGCTAAGACCGGCGGATGCCGGAGAGAGACGCGACAATGAAACTTCAGACCATCGAGATCGAAGGCGTCACCTATGCCCAGGTCCAGGACGGCAAGCCCGTGTTTGTGGCCGACGACGGGAAGCAGATCGCTTTCGACGCCCCGGGGACGACCGCCACCATCGCCCGGCTGAACCGCGAGAACCAAGCCAACCGCGAGGCCAAGGACACGGCCGAGACCGCCCTGAAGGCTTTCGAGGGAATCACCGACCCGGCCGCCGCCAAGAAAGCCCTCGCGACCGTGTCCGCCCTCGACGAGAAGTCCCTGATCGCAGCCGGTGACCGCGACGCCGCCATCGCCGCCGCGATCAAGGCGAAGGAGGACGAGTTCAGGCCGTTCGTCGAGAAGGCGGACAAGCTGGAGAAGGCCCTGAACGCCGAACTGATCGGCGGCGGGTTCGCGCGCTCGAAGTTCGCGGCCGAGAAGCTGGCTATCCCCTCGGACATCGCCGAGGCCCGGTTCGGATCGGCGTTCAAGATCGAGGACGGCCGCCCGGTCGCATACGGCCCGGACGGAAACAAACTCTACAGCAAGGCACGCCCCGGCGAGGTGGCCTCCTTCGACGAGGCCTTCGAGATGCTGGTCGACCTCTACCCGAACAAGAACTCGATCCTGAAGGGGACCGGGAACAGCGGGACCGGCGCCGAGCATAGCGGCCCGGGCGGCGGCGGCGGAAAGGTCCTGACGACTGCGCAGTTCGACGCCCTGAGCCCGGCCGAGCAGATGACGAAGATGGAGACGGGGTTCACCGTCGCCGACTAGGCCCCCGACCCTCCCGAGCGTTTCGACTGCGGCCCCGGTGTAAAACCCGGGGCCTTTTTCGTCCTGGAAGGGGCCACTAGCGCAAACTCCCGCTTTTCCGTATGTTCCCGCCTGAACAGGGGTGTTGCCCTTGTGCGGCCTCCCAGGGGGCTTGAGCCGGACGCGTAGTGGCGGAAGGCGCTAAGGGGGTCGGATGACCCCGAGCATCGACTGAACCCTCCCCCCTCATCCTGAAGGAGCGCCCGCCGTGGCAAACACCATCACCGCCGTTCTGCCGTCGATTTACGCGGGCCTCCGGGTCGTTTCGCGTGAAATGATCGGCCTCATCCCCGCCGTTCAGCGTGACGCCAACTATTCGCGCGTTGCCCTGAACCAAGTCCTCAACGTGCCGGTGGTCGGCCCGGCCACGTCCAACAACATCGTCCCGGGCTCGATCCCGCCCGATGACGGTGACACCGCGCCCACGACCATCCCGCTGACGATCAGCAAGTCGAAGTATTCGCCCGTCCGCTGGTCGGGTGAGGAGCAGCTGGCTATCGGCGCCAACGGCACTACCTACAACCTCGTTCTCGCCCAGCAGTTCGCCCAGGCCTTCCGTGTCCTGTCGAACGAGATCGAGGCTGACGGTGTGGCCGCCGCTGTGGCCGCCGCCTCGCGCGCTTACGGCACCGCCGGGACCGCGCCGTTCGGCACCGCCGACGACTTCACCGACTTCGCTGGCCTGAACCGCATCCTCGACCAGAACGGCTCGCCTATGTTCGGCCGCTCGCTGGTCGTCGGCTCGGACGCTCGCTTCAACCTCGAAGGCAAGCAGAAGATTCTGTTCAAGGTGAACGAGGCAGGCACCGACGCCCTGCTGCGCGACCGATCGATGGCGAATGTCTCCGGCTTCGGCATCGGCTACAGCGCGGGCGTCGTGGCCCGGGCGACCGGCACCGGCTCCGGCTACCTGGTGAACCACGCCTCGGGCTACCCGGTCGGCGCGACCGCCATCACGGTCGACACCGGCACCGGGACCTACCTGAACGGCGACACGATCACCTTCGCTGGCGATACGAACCAGTATGTGGTTGTCTCGCTCACCGGCACCGCCCTGGTCATCGCCGGTCCCGGCCTGCGCCAGGCTGTCGCCGATAACGCGGCCATCACCAAGGACGCGGCCTACACGCCGAACCTGGGCTTCACGCAGGACGCCCTCCTGCTCGCCGCCCGCGCGCCTGCTGAACCGGACGGCGGCGACGCCGCGACCGACGCCCGTATGGTCACCGACCCTGTCTCGGGCCTGTCGTTCGAAATCCGGCACTACAAGGAATACCGTCGCGCCCGCTGGGAGGTCGGTGTCGCCTGGGGCTGGGGAGCCCCGAACGGCCAGAACATCGGCCTGCTGAAGGGCTAAGCCCCACCCGACCCTATCGCCGCCCCCTCGGTTCATTTGCCGGGGGGGCGGTTTCGTTTTAGGGTCCGGCCTTCGCTGAACCCCACAACCGCCTACTGAAGGACATGCCGCCATGATCGACCCCGCCAACGAACGCTGCGAAACCGTCAAAGTGAAGGACGGCGAAGACTATCGGATCATCAACCGCGCCGACTATGACGCCGCCCCCGAGGGAACCTATGAAATCCTCGACGAGGCCGCCGTCATGACCCTCGACGAGAAGAAGGCCGCATACGAAGCCGCCAAGGCCGCGAAGGCTGCGAAGGCCGCGCAGGCTGAAAAGCCCGCCGAGTAAACCCACCAACCCCACCGCAACCGGAGACGACGCCGTGAAGCTGATCTATGGCGAGAACAACGAACGGGCTCCCGAGGGCGCTCGCTACCGCAACCCGGGCTTCTACTCCGGCCCGGAAGCCGACACGTCCGAGGTCTACCTCGACGGGGCCTATCCCCAGATCGAGGCGGAATATCTGGCGGCCGGTGTCCCCGTGTTTCAGGTCAGCCAGGGCGTCGAGGCGGCGCAACCCGCCCCGGCGCCCGCCCCTGCCAAGAGCGGTCGGAAGGCGAAGGCCCCGGTCGACCCTGACGTTCCGCTGGAGGAGGCGGGCGGCCTGACTCTCCGCGAGATCAACGCCGACCGCGAGAACGACCACAAGCCGGTCTTCGCTCGCGGCGAGCCCGTCGTCCTCGACGAGGAATAGGTCGTGGCCCTGATCGTCACCCCGGGCGCTGCGACCGCCGACGCCTTTATCAGCGTGGCCTATTACAAGGGCTTCGCGAGCGCCCGGGGTGTGGCCGTGCCGTCCGATACCCTGATCGAGGCGGCCATTCGCCGGGCGACGCAGTTCGTCTCGCAGGGCTACACCTTCGCGGGATACCGGACGAACCGCCGGGCGCAGTCTCTTGCCTGGCCCCGTCACGACGTCGTCGACCGCGAGGGTGACGCTGTCGCGTTCGATACGATCCCGACCGAGATCGAGCAGGCGACGGCGGTCGTCACCCAGCTTGAGATTGCGACCCCCGGCGCGATGGCCCCGGTCGTCAACGCCACGCGTCAGGTCAAGTCGAAGGGCATCGGCTCCCTGCGGAAGGAGTTCTTCGCCCCGGGGGCCTCTCTCGCCGCCTACAGGCCCGCCCTGCTGGCTGTCGACGATCTCCTGACCGGCCTGCTCGCGGTCGGCTCCAGCAACGGTCTGGTGGGCGAGGCGGTGCGACGTTGACCGATAAGAACGACTATGCCGAGGACGCGGCCGACGCGGCCGAACTGATCGCCGAGTTCGGCCAGGTCGGCAGCCTGTCGCGTCCCGTCATGACCGGCCCGGCCCACAACCCCACCCGGGGAACCCCGGACACGTCCCCGGCCACCTTTGCGGTCCTCGACATCGACGCCCGACAGGTCGACGGGACGCGAATCAAGGCGACCGATAAGCGGGTGGTGCTGTCGGTCTCCGGCCTGACCCTGACCCCGGCCCTGACCGACACCCTGATCGAGGCGGACGGCTCCCGGTTCAGCATCGTCGTGGCGAACCCCTTCCGGCCCGCTGGCGTCACGGTCTATCACGACCTCGTCTGCCGCCGTTGACGGCTCCGAGCCCCCTCGTCCTCGCGTCGGCCTCCTGGCTCAAGCTGCTGTCAATCACGCACGCGGCGCAGGCCGCTTATCTGGCCGGGGACCTGGATGAGGCCGAGCGGCTCCGGGCCGAGGCGCATGGGGTCCTCGACCTGAACCTCGATCAGCGGGCCATCGTCGCGGCCGGGGTGCGGGACCGACCACGGGACCTGACGTCGAGGGGACGTCCTAGCCGCCAAGCCCTGCTCTGGGGAGTCCTCTCGATCCTGCGAGGGCGCGTTGATCCGGAGCGGGGCTGGTTCGCGCTGGGGCCTTTTCGCTGGTAAGGATACCGGGCGCGAGGAGCCCCGGATGAACGCCAGCCAGCAGCAAGCCGTCTTCGACCGTCTCGAAGCGCAGTTCGGACCCCGGATCGCCGAGGCCTTCCGGTCGGCTATCGCGGACCTCCGGGCGGCGGCGCAGTTCGAACGGCTGGTGACGGCCATCTTCGAGAACGACCTGAACGAGGCGATCCGGGCGCTGAACCTCGATCCGGCCGCGTTCAACGCAATGCTGGAGACGATCCGGGCCGCCTATATCGAGGGTGGTGTCGCGGCCGTGGGCTTCATGCCGCTCCGCCGCCCTGACGGGGTGGTGCTGGGCATCCGGTTCAACGGGCGCAACCCGGCCGCCGAGAGGTGGCTACAGCGCGAATCATCCCGTCTGGTGACCGCCATCACCAACGACACCCGGGAGGGCGTCAGGGCGGCCCTCACGGCCGCTATGGCACGGGGTGACCACCCCCGGTCCGCCGCCATCGAGATTGTCGGCCGGGTCGACCGTGCGTCGGGGGCCAGGGTCGGCGGCCTGCTCGGCCTGACCGGCCCACAGGCCGCCTATGTCACCAACGCCCGCCGGGAACTGGCCTCGGGCTCCCCGGCTGACCTGGAGGCCTACCTGACGCGAGCCCGGCGGAATAAGACGTTCGACCCGGCCGTGAAGCGTGCGCTGCGGGACGGGACGCCTATTCCGGCGGAGACCCAGCGGAAGGCCATCGTCGCCTATCAGACCCGCCTCGAAGCCCTGCGCGCCGAGACTATCGGCCGGGTCGAAGCGATGGGCGCGCTACAGGCCGCCAAGCGCCAGGCCTATAAGCAGGCCGTCGAGGACGGGAAGTTCACTGAGGACGAGATCACCCGGGTCTGGAACGCGAGCCGGGACTTCCGCGTGAGGCGGTCGCACGCGGTCCTCGACAGGAAGACGGCCCCGGGCCTGACCCAGCCGTTCCGGGCTATCACCGGGGCTCGGATGCTGCACCCTATGGACACGAGCCTTGGGGCGAGGGGCGAGGACGTCATCGGCTGCCGCTGCGACATGGAATACCGAATCAACTGGCTCGGCCGGATCAAGCCCGGCCCGGCCCCGGGC
>Ga0247831_1002322_pt1 | contig 31310 bp, 29 predicted proteins | sample LaCruzMarch2015__9_FD_192406 | JGI IMG/M metagenome (GOLD analysis project Ga0247831, IMG submission 192406) | Freshwater microbial communities from meromictic Lake La Cruz, Castile-La Mancha, Spain - LaCruzMarch2015_1m | ecosystem: Environmental > Aquatic > Freshwater > Lake | place: Spain...
AAGCGTCCGGCTGAACGCGACGCCGCGCGCATCCACAAAGATGAACCGGCCCTGGTAGGCCCCCGTCACCTCGCGCGTCGAGCCGCCAAGGCGCAGGAAACGGACCCGCATTTCCTCAAGTCGGGCAGCGCAGAATTCGATCTGGGGCTGATCACGGGCGACGACATTGAAGCGGACTTCTCCGTCCGGCCGCGTGACGGCGTAGCAGACCCCGGTGTCACGCGGTGCGCGGACCTGCTCGGCACAAGCGGCCACTGCGATGACGGACAGCAGGCCGAAAAGGAGGGCGACGCTCCGCATCAACCCAGATCCGGGAACTGGCAGGCTCGGTCCTGTTCGGCGAGGACGCGGAAGCGGCTGTTGTCGTTTGACTGCTCCACGCGCCGGGGCACGAGCCGCAAGGTCAGATTCCCGTGTCGTCCGTACTGAGCCTCACCCGGACGAACGCAGACACCCGCATAGAGCGCCTGGACACATTCATTGAGGCTGAGGTTCCCTGACAGCTGCCGCCATTCCGATCCGGCATGACGCAGGCAAGGGGCACCTGCCGCCCGCTGGACCCTCTGGTCCGGGACCGACGGTGGGCTTGATGATCCAGCACCTTCAACGGGCTCGGGATTGTCGGCACCGGCGTCGACCTGGGGGAGGGCCGGCGGTGGCGCAAGGGAGGCCGTAGGCGCGGCAGCGAGATTGCCGGTGGCGTCGAGGCCGACGTCAAGTCCGTCGGTCGCAAGACCATTGCGACGTGCGCAGTCCACGAGCGTCGCCATGCCGACAAACTGGCCGTCGACGAAGCAACGCAGTTCACGTGAAGGCTGAAGCTCGGGGGCGTCGGAGACATCGACAGTCAGACCGGCATTGGTGTCAGGCTCGTCGATCGTGACCTTCTGACTGTTGTCGCCACCCATGAAGACGAGCGCCAGAACCACGGCGGCGAGGATCGCCAGACCCGCGCCGACCGCGAGGATCAGGCGGTTGTCGTTGGGAAGTTGCATGAAGCGGGGCTCGACTGGGGCTTTCGCCTCAATAACCCCGTGGAGGGTCATCGCGTCAACCGGGAACCGGCCACCGGGCCCGGCACATGATGCCCACCGCCCGGCAAATCCTGCCGTTGACGTCTCTACCCGGCAGAATCTGCAGGGTCAACGTGGTGGTTAAGGGAAGTTACCATAACATTTTCAATAACTTGCTGGGCCTCTCGTGGCCCGAGCAATGGCCTGTGGCTTGCTTTGAACCTCACCGGGCAAAATGCCCCCGACGGTCAAAACGACGGTCGGACACCTTGAAACAAGGATACTCGTCATGGCGCTGAACAGCGTTAACACGAACAATGGCGCAATGGTCGCGCTGCAGAACCTTCAGGCCACGAACCGCGAACTGGACACCGTCCAGGGCCGGATCAACACCGGCAAAAAGGTCGCCACCGCGAAGGACAACGGGGCCATCTGGGCCATCGCCCAGGGTCAACGGGCCGACATCGGCGCCCTGGGGGCGGTGAAATCCTCGCTCGACCGCGGCGTATCGGCGGTCGATGTGAGCCTGGCGGCCGGCGAGAGCATTTCAGACCTCTTGCTGCAACTGAAGGAGAAGGCACTGGCGGCGACCGACCGGTCGCTGCAGACGGCGGCCCGGGCCGCCCTGAACGAGGACTTCAAGGCCATCCGTGACCAGATCAACACGGTCGCCGCCAACGCCGACTTCAATGGGATCAACCTGTTGAGGACCGGCGCGACCGGCTTCCAGGCTCTGGCCAATGCGGCGGGCACCGCGACCCTGACCGTCAGCCCGGAAGTGCTGGCGCTGGGATCCACGAACGTCACCGTCACGGCGACCACGACCATCGGCACCGCGACCCTGGCGACGACCGCCCTGGGTCTGGTGAACGCCTCCATCGACCGGGTCTCGGGCGCGCTCGCGCGTCTGGGCACCGATGCGAAGGCTTTGGAGACGCATCGCACCTTCGTCGGCAAGCTGACGGACGCGCTGGAATCCGGGGTGGGCAACCTGGTGGACGCCGATCTGGCGAAGGAAAGCGCCAAGCTCCAGTCGCTGCAGACCAAGCAGCAGCTGGGTGTGCAGGCGCTGGGCATCGCCAACCAGTCGCCACAGATCCTTCTGTCGCTGTTCCGACAGTAAGCGTTGCGTAGAGCGCCGGGGGTCCGCCCCCGGCGTTTCGCGTTCCCGCAGGGCGCTACCGCTCACCGCGCGGCGGCTCGCTGCTCCAGGGCGAGCGGGCGGGATCACGAAATCGGCATGAGGGCTTTGCGAAGCGGCCGAAGCACCCCTACCTTCAACCTCCCTGTTCAACAGTCGAAAGGAGGTGATCCAGTGATCTCATTGTCCCATACCCGTGCGGTGACCGGTTGCTGGTCCTCTGGCGAGGTCCGGGCCTGATCCTTTCAGGCTGAATGCTGCCGGTCGGCCGTCATGCGGTCAGACAATGAGGGCCGTCGGAGCGATCCGGCGGCCCTTTTGCCTGGGCGCTATCGCTCGCGCTGCGGTCGCTCGCTGCTTGAGCGCGTCACCCGCCCAGCAGGCCGTTCACCCACTGCCACGCGGCCTGCCAGTAGCCCGCGCTGGCGAGAAACAGCCGGGAGATCAGCTCCCATGCCAGCCAAACGAAGACACAGAATCCGGCGACTCCGATCCAGGCGACCCCGATCATCAGGCCGTCCTTCTGCATCAGTCCAAAGCCGAACAGGGCCACGAACAGCGACGGAAACATGTTCCCGCCGAAGATCGGCAGCATGATGATGACCGTCAGCAGGCAACAGGTGATGCCGATCAGGACCTCGGCGATCTCGCTGCTCATGAAATTGAACCGGGGGCGCGACAGACGTTCAATGAATTTCAGCGGCTTGCGCACGCGATCGACCACGGCACGATAGTTCTCGCGCGGCAGGCTGGATTTCAGTGCCCATTTCGGCATCCACAACTGGTCCTGGCGCGTCGCGAGCTGCAGGCAGATCAGCAGTAGCGGCGCGCCCAGCACCGTCGTCGACCCGGGAATCGGCGAGGCGATGGCGTTGACCAGGCCGAAGAAGACCATCAGGGCCCCGAAGCCCCGTTCTCCGAACGCATTGACCAGTTCGCCGAGGTACAGCTTCTCGTCGTCCTTGGTCCCGATGTCCTCGAGAACCTGGGAGAACCGGCGCGTATCGCTCTGATAGTCGTAGTCGGGCATCAGCGCGGGGCCTTGAGCGGGTGTCGCCGTGATCTAGGGCTGTGCCTGCGTCACCGCCACTAAAGAATTCGACAGGAACGCCGACCGCCGACAAGCCGCTTCGCCGGTCAAGCCCCCAGCAGCTCCCGGCCGATCAGGAAGCGGCGGATCTCGTTGGTGCCGGCACCGATGTCATAGAGCTTGGCGTCGCGGACGAGGCGTTCGACGGGCCATTCCCTAGTATAGCCTGCGCCCCCCAGGGCCTGGACCGCCTCCAGCGAAACCTTCACCGCGTTCTCCGAGGCCAGCAGGATCGCGCCCGCCGCGTCGTAGCGGGTGGTCAGGCCGGCATCGCAGGCCTTGGCGACGGCATAGACATAGGTCCGCGCCGAGTTCAGGGCGACGTACATGTCGGCGATCTTGCCCTGCATCAGCTGGAAGCTGCCGATCGGCTTGCCGAACTGCTTTCTGTCGCGGACGTAGGGCAGGACCACGTCCAGCGCCGCCTGCATGATGCCCAGCGGCCCCGCCGCCAGAACGGCGCGCTCATAATCCAGCCCGCTCATCAGGACGGCCGCCCCGCCGCCGACCGGACCCATGACGTTCTTTTCCGGGACCTCGCAGTCCTCGAACACCAGTTCGGCGGTGTCCGACCCGCGCATGCCCATTTTGTCCAGCTTTTTCGAGACGCTGAAGCCCTTCATGCCGCGCTCGATCAAAAAGGCGGTGACCCCGCGCGAGCCGGCTTCGGGATCGGACTTGGCATAGACGACCAGGGTGTCGGCCGAGGGGGCGTTGGTAATCCAGAATTTGGTGCCGTTCAGCACGTAGCGGTCGCCGACCTTCCGGGCCTCGGTCCGCATGGAGATGACGTCCGAACCCGAACCGGCCTCCGACATGGCCAGCGCTCCGACATGTTCGCCCGAGATCAGCTTCGGCAGATAGCGCCGCTTCTGATCGTCCGTGCCCCAGCGGCGGATCTGGTTGACGCAAAGGTTGGAGTGAGCCCCGTAGGACAGGCCGATCGAGGCCGAGGCGCGCGAGACCTCTTCCATGGCCACGACGTGTTCGAGATAGCCGAGGCCCAGGCCGCCCCACTCCTCCTCGACCGTGATGCCGTGCAGGCCCAGCTCGCCCATCTCGGGCCACAGGTCGCGGCGGAAGGTGTTGGTTTCGTCGATCTCGGCGGCGAGGGGCGCCAGCCGGTCGGACGCCCAGCGGGCGGTCGTGTCGCGAATGGCGTCGGCGGTCTCGCCGAGGCCGAATTCCATGGATTGAGGCGCGTTGGGAATGCTCATGCAGAGCGCCCTAGCATGATCCGGACAGGGCTGGGGAGGGGACAGGTTGTCGGGGTCTGATCGGCCGGAAAACCGCACGCACTTTTCCTGATCAGCCCTGGCGGTCGCCCCCCGGCAGGCCGAAGCGACGGTACAGGTTCAGCGAGGACACACCCACGCAGGCGACACCGATAACCGCCAGAACCCAGCCGATGATGCTGGTCTCGTCGCCTCCGCCCTTCTCGGACGCGAGGCGGAACGCTGCCATGGAGGCTCCGAAAGCGGTCAGGCCGACCGCGCCCATGATGATGAAGGCCCCGGTCTCGCTCCAGTCAAAGCGCACAGGCGCTTCCGGTTCGAAATCGGGACGGCTCAGGGGCCGGCCGCCTTGCGTCAGACTGAGGTCGTCACCGAAGAGGCTGGCCTCTGGCTGGGCGATCGCCTCGGCTTCTGCGCGTTCCTCGGCGGTCCAGGGCACCCGCGCAACCCCGGTGTAAGGCGCGTTCTCCGGTGAAGTCAGGACGAGGGGATCCGTGCTCGCCGGCTCCTCGAAGGTCGTCGGCATCGTCTCGGTCTGCGACCTGGCTTGGACCGGCGCGGCAGGCTGCAGGAACGGCAGGGGCCCCACAATGGGCGTTCCGTAGGGTGCGTAGCGCTTCTGGTTGAGCGCCGAGACATCCACGGCCGGCGACGTTGCTGCCGGCGGCGCGAACGACACCGTAAGGTCATCGCTCGCGTTGGCCTCGAGCGCCCCGACCGGGTCTGCCACCGGGGCGTCCTCTGCGGGGCCGGCGGGTTCTGCAGCTTCTGACGGGACGTCGGACGCTTCCGCGTGGTCGACGGGCACGGTTGGTTCCGACGGGGCTTCTGACGCCTCCGCATCGTTTGCCGCCGTGGTCACGGCGGGTTCCGCTGTTATCGGTGCAGGGGCCGCCGTGACGGGCGGATCCGGTTCAACCGGGTCGTTTCGGGTCTCGGGGGAGGCGACGGTCTGCCCGCCGGTGTCGCCTGAAGCGGCCGTGAAGGTGGGCACGACCAGGGCCGGTCCGTCGTCGGGCAGTTGCGCTTCGCCCAGCAGGGCCGCCACGGCCGCACCCCGGCTGTCTACCGGCTCATCGGCTGGGGCCTCGTCGGGGGCGTCCGCCTCAGATCCGGCCAGGACGGGCCGCCCGGTGGCGAGCGCGGACGCTGCCTGCTCTTCCGCAACCGACCCGGCCTCCGGTGGCTGTTCGGGAGCCACCTCGCGCAGGGGCGTGGTCAGCAGGTCTGCCAGAGATATCGGCCTCGAAGGGTCGGCGACGAACAGGGCGCGTTCGGCCGCGCGGCGGCGCAGGCCCGCTGAGGGCACCTCTGCGGCGGGCCAGCCCATCATGGCGTCGGCCGCCTCTGCGGTCGCTCCGCTGGACAGGCGGCCCAGCACATCCGAGGTCTCGAACCGCTCGCGCCCGACCGAGAAGCCGAAGCTGGCCAGGGCGTCGAACTGGTGCTGGTTCAGGAGGGCGGGCGTGGCATCGTTGATGCTCTTTTCGATCGGCATCAGGTCGTAGCGCAGCAAGAGCTCGGCATCGGCTTCCGACACCGTGGCGCCTTCCCGGGCAGACAGGGTGTGGCCATAGCCGATGATCCAGCCGTCCTCGTGGTTCCGAACGGCACGAGGCCGGAAGCCCTCGAAGCTCTTGATCAGAACGATCCCCTCGCGGGAGATCTTCCTCGTTGAACGGATAACGTCGGACACCGGAAATGACCCAAATCGAGACAGGACGGCTTCGCCTCGCCGGAGACTCCGCAAGGACCGCGCCGCCCGTCCGGCGTCCTACAACAGAATGACGCCGGCGAGGCCGAGGAAGGACAAAAAACCGATGGTGTCGGTGATCCAGCTCACGAAAACGGGTGAGGACACGGCCGGGTCGCGGTCGAGGCGTTCCAGGGCCAGCGGCACAAGGGTCCCGGCCAGGGCTGCGGCGAACAGGTTGATCACAACCGCCAGGCCGATGGTCAGGGACAACAGGGGCTCCCGGAACCAGACCCAGGCGATGCCCGCCAGAAGGATGCCCACGGCCGTACCGTTGAACAGGCCGACCATGATCTCCCGCCCGAGAATGCGGGGGGTGTTGGCCGACGTCAGCTCGCGCGAGGCCAGCGAGCGAACCGCCACGGTCAGGGCCTGGGTGCCCGCATTGCCGCCGATCGAGGCCACGATCGGCATCAGGATCGCAAGATAGACCAGCGCTTCCAGCTCGTCGGCGAACTGACCGATCACCAGCGAGGCAAAGACCGCGGTCCCCAGGTTCACCACCAGCCAGGGGATACGCGACCGCACCACCCCGAACACGCCCGCGCCGCGGCTCTCGTCGGACACACCTGCGAGGCGCAGGATGTCCTCGCGGTTTTCTTCCTGGATGATGTTGACGATGTCATCGACGGTGATCTGGCCGACCAGACGCCCGCCGGCATCCACCACGGGGGCCGAGATCAGGTGGTATTTCTCGAAAATGTAGGCGACCTCTTCCTGGTCCGTGTCAGCCGCGATGGCGTTCACCGGCTCCATCAGATCGGACAGTTTCACCGTCCGCGACGCCCGGAGCAGGCCGCTGATGGGGATGCCGCCGACGGGCCGGTTGACCGGATCGACGATGTAGATGTCGAAGAACAGCTCCGGCAGGTCCTCGCCCTGGGCCCGGACGTGGTCGATGGTGTCGCCGACGGTCCAGAACAGGGGCGCGGCCATGACCTCGCGCTGCATCAGACGGCCGGCAGTGTCTTCGGCATAGCCGAGCGAGTTCTCGATGGCGGCCCGGTCGACCGCGGGCATGGCCGAAAGGACCTTCTCGCGCTGGTCGTCCTCCAGGTCTTCGACCACGGCGGCGGCGTCGTCGGAGTCCAGTTCCTGCAACGCCTCGGCCAGTGTGCCGGGCGCGACGCGCTCCAGCACCTCCTCGCGGATGCCGTCGTCCAGCTCGGGCAGGGTCTCGGCCAGAAGTTCCGGCGGCAGCCACAGGACCACGACGCCGCGGTGCTCCGCCGTCAGAAAGCCCATCAGATCGGCCACGTCGGCGGGGTGAAGGTCTTCCAGCAGCGCCCGCAGCCGCATCCCGTCGCCGTCATCTGCGGCGTCGACGACCTTCTCGACGAAGGCGGCGGTCAGGACATAGTCCTCGTCCAGCGCCTCGTGATCCTCGATGTCTGTGGGTTCGAGAGTGGCGGTCTGTTCGCTCACGCGGGGGCCTCCCTCTCTCGACGATATCGCCGGTCCTGCGAGGCCTGGTAGGGGCCTCGCCTGCGAAGTCCTGCGAAGCCCTAAAGGGCGAGGCAGAATGGTGCGGTCGAGAAGACTCGAACTTCCACGGGTTGCCCCACAGCGACCTCAACGCTGCGCGTCTACCAATTCCGCCACGACCGCTCGCATCGGAGCGGGGCTGATAGCGGAGGCAGAACCGGAAGGGAAGGGGCCAGGCGGCAGGAGCCTGGCAGATCGCCAGATCCGCGCGGTCCCGGTCCCGCTGGCACCATTCGGCACAAGGACCCGACACGACCGAAGATGAACTTGTAATGTTATAAGGTAACTCATAACCTTGGCCCTTCGATCCTCTGGAGCTGGTCATGAGAGCTTTGGCGCTGTTCACCCTTGGCCTGGCGCTTGTCGCCACCGGTCCGTCCGTCGCTCAACACGTTGCGCCTGGCGCGCCGCCGTCTGGGCGGGTGGCGCAGATCGTCGAGCAGCTGAGAGGTGGGGGCCACGTCCTGGTCATCCGGCATGAGCGCACAGAGGTCCCGTCACGCGATGACGACTACTCGCGCCCGGCGCACGACTGTAGCGTCCAGCGCAATCTGTCGGTCGCCGGCCTTGCGAGCGCGCGAGAAACGGGTGTCTCAATCGGCGCGCTCGGCATTCCCATTGATCGCGTGATCACCAGCCCGATGTGCCGCGGCACCGATACCGCGCGCATGATGTTCGGCAACGAGTACCAGCTTGATCCCCGCCTCATGCATCACAATCCCGCCCTGGCCGACGGTCTGTCGCGCGCGACCGAGAGCTTCCGCGAAGTGCTTCGAGAAATCGGAGGCTCCGCGGACAACATCGTCTTGATCAGTCATGCTGGAAACATTTCCACGGCGACCGGGCTCCGTCTCGTGGAGGGTGAGATAGGCGTACTCAAGGTCGACGCTGACGGCCAGGTTACCACGGTGGGCCAGGTCCATGGCAGCGAGCTGGGCTTTCCCGCCCGTGCCGCCCTGGCCGCTTCCCCCGTCCAGCCCTGAGGCGAGGGCGTAATGTCCGAGCCAATCCGCTTGCCACCCCGGGGTGCCCGGGCTATGTCCCCGCCTCCCCGATTGATGGATGCGTAGCTCAGCGGGAGAGCACCTCGTTCACACCGAGGGGGTCACAGGTTCAATCCCTGTCGCATCCACCATTCCTTCCCCGGAAATCCGCACCGTCGCTGTCCCGTCCATGGTGGCGTGATTGGGGCTGGCGGGGGCCTTGCGCCCCTTGATTGGGTTGCCGTGACGAGAGTCTTTGCCAACCCGGGCCGCGCGTTAAGGGACCGGAAGCTTCCGGTGGTGGATGGCACGAGGATCACTGTCGCGTTTTATGGGTCGGCATGTCTGATCGTGCCATTCGCAGTCTCGAGTTCCTTGAACGTTCGGCGTCCACCGCGCGGGTGCTGAATCTCGCCCGTGTCGCCAAGCTGCACAGCCACACCGCTGGCTGGCGCGAGCAGCCCCTGTTCAAGACGCCGGGGCTGAACCAGGCGCTGCTGATCAAGCACCGTCTGCGCCGCAACGAGACCGACCTGTTCCGTAGCTCCCGTCGCGTCGGCACCAAGATCCTGGTGCCCATCGACAGCCGCGAGCTGAAGGCCGGGGGACGCTATGTCTTCTTCGACCAGATCAATCATCTCGCGGTCCTGAAGGAGGCCTTCGGCATCACGTCCGAGCATCCCGACTTCCGGACCCTGAAGCTGATCGACGAGCTTCCCTCGCTCGATCCCTTTCTCCTGCGGGAGCAGCTGCAACGGGGCGGGATTACGCCGGCGGCCTGCTATTTCGCCATCAGCGAGGCCGACATGCAGAAGATGCTGCGTTTCGTCGAGGGCGAGATCACGCCCCTGGTGCAGCTCAGTCTGGGCGGGGCGAAGGCGTCCTCCAGTTCCGTGGGCCGCATGGCCGCCAGGATTCTGTCGAACGCGCCGGGCGATCGCATGGACGCGCTCGGCGAAGTCCTGCGCCTCAGCCCTGAGGAATACGACGAGGGGATCTTCTGCTGGAAGGGCTTCCTCTACTTCAAATGGACGCTGGGCAGCATGACCGAGGATCTCGCCGGCGTGATGTCAAGGGTCGCCAGCATCAAGGCGATTGGCCCGATGGATCAGAACGCCAGGGAGTACATCAGCCGGGGCCGCGAGGTGGTGGGCAAGCTGATCCGCAAGGCCCGGTCGGAAACGCGCGAGACGCTGAAGATCTACGATACCGCCTATGCGGGCCTGACCCAGGAGGGAGATCCTCTGATTTTCCGGGACTTCCTGCTCAAGGCCCCGTCGCTCTTCAACCGGCTGGGCGAGCAGCTGGGGGCCATCCAGCATGTGGTCAGCTTCTGGAAGTTTCGGTTCGGTCCCAAATCCCCGGCGCCGACCGCGCCAGAGCTGATGGACATCTTCATGGACTTCGAGACCAGTCTTCAGGGCCGCTCTGACCCCTCCTGACATCCCTAGAGGACCGTCCCGAAAACCCTTCGGAAGCTGGTCTTCAGCGCCGCGTCGGCCTCGTCCATCGTCGCCAGGACACCCAGATCGACCAGGCTGGTCACGCCGTGATCCGCGATGCCGCAGGGCACGATGCCGCCGAAGTGGTCGAGGTCTGGCTCCACGTTCAGGCTGACGCCGTGGAAGCTGACCCACCGTCGTACCTTCACGCCGATGGCGGCGATCTTGTCCTCGCGGCTCCAGCCGGGCCCCTTGCGGTCGACCCAGACCCCGACGCGCCCCTCGCGCACGCCGGCCTCGACGCCGAACTCGGCAAGGGCCCCGATCAGCCAGGCCTCCAGCCCGCGCACGAACCCGCGTACGTCCCGTCCGCGGTGGTTCAGATCGAGCATGACATAGGCCACGCGCTGGCCCGGCCCGTGATAGGTGAACTGTCCGCCCCGGCCCGTGCGATGGACGGGAAAGCGGTCGGGGGCCAGCAGGTCGTCGTCGCGGGCCGAGACGCCCGCCGTATACAGCGGCGGATGCTCCAGCAGCCACACGCGTTCGGCCGCCTCTCCGGCGGCGATGGCGGCCACGCAGGCCTCCATCTCGGTGACCGCCTGATCATAGGGGACCTGGCGAGGGGCCACGACCCATTCGACCGGGCGACCATCGGCACGAATCAGCGGGGAAACGGCGGCGCTTAACGGCTCGGCAAGCATGATCGGTTCAATGTGATCTCGAGGGCCGCCAATGCAAGATCACTCGCCAGTACCCTCCAGCGTATCCGGAGTCTTCATGAGTCAGGTCGAGGCCGTCGACGTCGAACTGTCCGTCGTACTCGGGCGATCCGTGCTGCCGATGTCCCAGCTGCTGAAGATGGGCCGGGGTGCCGTCATTCCCCTGGACGCGACCGAGCATGACGAGGTCTGGATTCTCGCCAACAATCACCCCGTCGCGCGAGGGCAGATCGAGATCCGCGACGATCGCATCGCCATCACCGTGACCCGCGCTGCCGACGTCTACGACTTCATGGCCGGAGCGGCCTGAGGGCCTCAGCCCGCCATCGCCTTCAGGACATAGTGGTCGACGATCAGCATATCGATCGCCTCCTCGATGTCCTCGAAGGTGTCGACGATGACGTCGGGCTCCAGCTCCTCCATCGGAACGGGGGTATAGCCATAGGTGACGCCGATCACCGGGCAAGCCGCGTCGCGCGCTGTGCCGACGTCGGGCGCGGCGTCGCCGACCATGATGACGCGGGCGGGGTCGCCGCCGACCTTGCGGACGGCCTCGATCAAATGGGCGCCGGAGGGCTTCCGCTCGCTGACCCGGTCCGGGCCGACGATGGCGGCGAAGTGGCGGGTCAGGTCGATCTTGCCCAGCAGCAGCTCCGACAGGTCCGACCGCTTGTTGGTGACGACCACGAGGGTCGCCCCCCGCGCCGCCAGGGTCTCGAGCGTCTCGACCACGCCGTCATAGGGAACGGAGTGATCCGCGATATGGTCGACGTAGTCCGCGAGGAAGGCCTCCAGCAGCGCCGGGTCCCGCGCGGCTTCCACCGAAGCCCCCGCGCGCTCGAAGCCGTGCACCAGGAGGGCGGTGGCCCCTGCGCCGATCAGGTCGCGCGCGCCCTCGACCGGGCAGGCCGGCAGGCCGTTCGTCGCGAGCATGCGGTTCAGCGTGCCGATCAGGTCCTGATGTGTCTCGACCAGCGTCCCGTCCAGGTCGAAGGCGATCGTCCAGCCGATCAGGTCCTGTTCGATCATCGCGGTCTCCCGTCCAGCCATCTGATGGGCTAGACCGCTGGCGTGACTAGCCGCCGGACCGATTCATGACCAGCCACTCGACGCGACGGGCCGCCGTCATCCTCGCCGCCGGCCAGGGCACGCGCATGAAGTCGCCTGTCCCGAAGGTGCTGCACCCCGTCGGCCACCGCGCCATGCTGGACCACGCCATCGACGCGGCCGAAGGGCTGGGCTGCGAACGGATCATCGTCGTGGTCGGCAATCATTCGCCGGAGGTCCGCGCCCACGTCGAGAAGCGGTTGGGTGTCGACGCGATCGCCGTCCAGGACCCGCCGCTGGGGACCGGACATGCGGTTCGCGCCGCCGAGGCCCTGCTCTCCGACTTCGACGGCGAGGTGGTCGTCACCTATGGCGACGTGCCCCTGCTGCGCGCCGCCGACATCGCGCCGGTGTTCGGCGGCGGCGGCGTGACCGTGATCGGGTTCGAGGCCCGCGACCCGGGTGCCTACGGTCGACTGGTCATGGAGGGCGAGACACTCGCGGCCATCACGGAAGCGAAGGAGGCCTCGTCCGAGGTCCTCGCCCTGACCACCTGCAACTCCGGAGTCATGGCCGCTCCGGCGCGGCTGCTGTTCGAGCTGCTGGCTTCCGTGACGAACCAGAACGCCAAGGGCGAATACTATCTGACCGACGTCGTGGCGCTCGCCCGGGCGACGGGCGCATCGACCCGGGCGGTCATGGCCGCTGAGGACGCCGTCATGGGCGTGAACGCCCAGGCCGAGCTCGCCCAGGCCGAGGCCCTGTTCCAGCAGGTGCAGCGCGAGGCCTTCCTCGCCGCCGGCGTGACCATGAGCGCGCCCGACACCGTCCACTTCGCCTGGGACACCCGGGTCGGCGCCGGCACGGTGATCGAGCCCTTCGTCGTCTTCGGGCCCGGTGCGACGATCGCCGCGAACGCCCGCATCCGCAGCTTCTCCCACATCGAGGGGGCGACCGTCGCCAGCGGTGCCGAGGTCGGCCCCTATGCCCGCCTGCGTCCCGGCGCGGATCTGGGCGAGGACGTCAAGGTCGGCAACTTCGTGGAGGTGAAGGCCGTCCGCATGGACAAGGGTGCCAAGGCCAATCACCTGTCCTACCTGGGGGACGGCTCCGTGGGCGCGGGCGCGAACATCGGCGCGGGCACGATCTTCTGCAACTACGACGGCTTCAACAAGGCCCGGACCGAGGTGGGGCCAGGGGCTTTCGTGGGTTCGAACAGCGCGCTGGTGGCACCGGTCTCGATCGGCGCGGGGGCGATCGTGGGGTCGGGCTCGGTGATCACTGAGGATGTCCCGGCCGATGCGATGGCTCTGGCGCGCGGGCGTCAAGTGAACAAAGACGGGGCGGGGGCAGCCTTCCGCGATAAGGCCAAGGCGGAGAAGGAGTCGCGCAAATGATCCCTCTCCCTCTGGGAGAGGGATCAATGAGCGACCACCAGAAACGCCTCGCCGGCGAGGCCGCCGCCCTGCGGATCGAAGCCGGCATGGTCGTCGGCCTCGGCACCGGCTCCACCGCCGCCTGGTTCGTCAAGGCGCTGGCGGCGCGAAACCTGACCGGCCTCCGCTGCGTGCCGACGTCGGAGAAGACCGCCGACCTGGCGCGCGAGCTCGGCCTGCCCCTGACCACGCTGGAGGACGTCTCGCGCATCGACCTGACCGTCGACGGCGCCGACGAGGTCGGGCCGGGGCTGGCCCTGATCAAGGGCGGCGGCGCGGCCCTGCTGCGCGAGAAACTGGTTTGGGAGGCGTCGGACCGCTGCATCGTCATCGCCGACGCGGCCAAGGTGGTGCCGGTGCTGGGGGTCTTTCCCCTGCCGATCGAGGTCGTCGCCTTCGGGCACAAGGCGACCGCCAACAGGATCATGGACGTCCTGATCGACCACGACATCGCCATGCCCGCCCGGCTGCGTCAGGCCGATCGGGGCGTCGTCCGCACCGACGGGGGCAACGTCATCTACGACGCGAAATGCCACGCCATCCATGACCCGGTCCGCCTCGCCGACGACCTGAAGCTGATCACCGGGGTTGTCGAACACGGCCTGTTCCTCGACCTCGCCGACGAGGCCATCATCGGGGGCGACAGTAGCGTTGAGTTATTGTCCCCTTAAGCCTTGCCGAAGCGACATTGGCTGCCTACCTGCGACGACCCCAAGCCTTGTTTGGGAACAGAATTTCAGCTGTTTCAGACGATTCAGACTCTGTTTTTTTGGGGTCCCGGGTCTGAAATCCGGAGCACACGATGACGACCTATGACTACGACCTCTTCGTCATCGGTGCCGGCTCCGGCGGGGTCCGCGCCGCGCGCCTGACGGCGCTGGGCGGCAAACGCGTGGCCATCGCCGAGGAGCACCGGGTGGGCGGCACCTGCGTGATCCGGGGCTGCGTGCCCAAGAAGTTCATGGTCATGGCCTCGGACTTCGCCCATTCGTTCGAGATTGCCGAGGGCTATGGCTGGACTATCAACGCCCGCTTCGACTGGCCGAAATTCATCGAGACCAAGGACGTCGAGATCGCCCGGCTGTCGGGTATCTATGTCGCCAATCTTGGCAAGGCCGGGGTCGAGCTGATCCAAGGCCGGGCGGTCCTCAAGGACGCCCACACCGTTGTGGTTGCGGGCAAGGGCGAGGACGGCGGCGACCTGACCGTGACGGCCGAGCGCATCCTGATCGCCACCGGTGGCCGGCCCCGGATGCCCGAGGGTTTGCCGGGGATCGAACACGCCATCAGCTCCGAAGAGGCCTTCCACCTGCCTGAGCTGCCCAAACGCATCCTGATCGCGGGCGGCGGCTATATCGCGGTCGAGTTTGCGGGGATTTTTGCGGGACTGGGCGTCGAGACGACGCTGATCTATCGCGGCCCGAACATCCTGCGCGGCTTCGACGACGATGTGCGCGCGCATCTGGCCGGCGAGATCGAGAAGCGCGGGATCAAGGTCATCCTGGGGTGCCAGCACAAGGAGATCCGGAAGAGGGAAGGTGGCCTGCTGAACGTGCTGGAGAACGGCATGGAGCTGGAGACGGACGTCGTCATGTTCGCCACCGGCCGGGTTCCGCACGTCAAGAGCCTGGGCCTCGAGGCCGCAGGCGTCGAGCTGACAGAGGAGGGCGCGATCAAGGTCGACGACCTGTCCCGGACCACCGCAGAAAACATCTGGGCCATCGGCGACGTCACCGACCGCATGAACCTGACCCCCGTGGCCATCCGCGAGGCCGTCGCCTTCCACGAGACCGTCTATCGCGACAATCCCCAGGCCTTTGACTACGAGGCCGTCGCCACCGCGGTGTTCAGTCAGCCGCCGGTCGGCGTCGTCGGCCTGAGCGAGAACGAGGCCCGCCACACCTGCGCCAAGGGGGTCGACGTCTATGTCACCCGTTTCCGGCCGATGAAATACGCCTTCACCGGCTCGGACGAACGGGTGCTGATGAAACTGGTCGTCGATGCCGGGACCGACCGCGTGGTTGGGGTCCATATCGTCGGGCCGGAGGCCCCGGAGATGATCCAGCTGGCCGCCATCGCCGTGAAAGCCGGTCTGACCAAGGCCCAGTGGGACGCCACCTGCGCCGTCCACCCCACCATGGCCGAGGAGCTCGTGACGCTGAAGGTCAAGCAGACGTCGGAGATGAACGCGGGATGATCGCGACCGCACGTTCATTGTCTCGCAAGCGCGAGACGACTATCTTCGCGCCATGACGATCCGCTGGACGCCCGAGAGCTGGAGAAGCAAGACCGCCCTTCACATCCCGGCGGACTATCCGGACGCGCGTGCCCTGGCTGCCGTCGAGGACGAACTGAAGGCGTTGCCGCCCCTGGTCTTCGCGGGCGAGGCGCGTCGGCTGAAGGATCGTCTGGCGGCGGTGGAGGCGGGCGACGCCTTCCTGCTCCAGGGCGGAGACTGCGCCGAGAGCTTCAAGGAGTTCTCGACCGACAACATCCGCGACACCTTCCGCCTGATGCTGCAGATGGCCGTGGTCCTGACCTTCGCGGGCAGGAAGCCCGTGGTGAAGGTGGGCCGGATCGCGGGCCAGTTCGCCAAGCCGCGCTCGGCCCCGATCGAGACGATCGACGGCGTCACCCTGCCCAGCTATCGCGGCGACAACATCAATGGTTCGGCCTTCACGGCCGAAGAGCGGATCCCCGATCCGCATAGGCTGCTGCGGGCCTACAACCAGTCGGCCTCGACGCTGAACCTGCTGCGTGCCTTCGCCGGCGGCGGCTATGCGGACCTGTACAACATCCACCGCTGGACCCAGGGCTTCGCCGATCAGGGTGTCGGGACCCAGTACCGGGAACTGGCCGACAAGATCGCCGAGGCCCTGGCCTTCATGGAGGCGGTCGGGGTCACGCCCGAGACCCATCCGGATCTCAGCCGTGTGGAGGTCTTCACCTCGCATGAAGCGCTTCTGCTGAACGTCGAGAGCTGCCTGACCCGGCTGGACGGCGCGACCGGCGAGTGGTTCGACACCTCCGCTCACATGCTGTGGATCGGCGAGCGCACCCGTCAGCTGGACGGGGCCCACGTCGAGTTCATGCGCGGCATCAAGAACCCGATCGGCGTGAAGTGCGGCCCGACCATGGAGGCGGACGACCTGCTGCCCCTGATCGACGCCCTCAACCCGGACAACACCCCCGGCCGGCTGACGCTGATCGGCCGCTTTGGTCACGACAAGGTCCACGACCGGCTGCCGCGCCTGATGAAGGCGGTAAAGGCCCACGGCAAGCGGGTCATCTGGTCGATCGACCCCATGCACGGCAACACCCTGATGGCCGCCAGCGGCTACAAGACCCGGCCGTTCGACCGCATCATTGGCGAGGTGAAGGGCTTTATCGACGTGGCTGAGGCCGAGGGCGTCCACCCCGGCGGCGTCCACCTGGAGATGACCGGCCAGAACGTCACCGAGTGTATCGGCGGGGCCCAGGCCGTGACCGAGGACGACCTGTCCAGCCGCTACCACACCCACTGCGACCCGCGTCTGAACGCGGATCAGGCGCTGGAGCTGGCCTTTCTGATCGCCGAGCGACTGAAGACCGGCCGTCTGGCGCGGTCCGCAGCGGCGTGATCCTCATGCGACCGGCTGTGCCGGCCTGAACAGGGCCGCGACCCGATCAACGGCCTCTGCGGCCTCGGTCAGGTCCGGTGTCTCATCGATCGAGCCATAGCCCATCATGTCGCCGTTGAGCCTCTGCAGGCCGATGCCGTCCGGCCGCGTCGTGACGCCCACGCCGCTGTAGTAGAGGCTGTAGCGAACCTCCGGCTGGGGGGGCAGCCAGGTCATCTGGCCCCGGATCGGCACGAGGCCGTCATCGCCGAACAGGGCGCGCGCGCCATAGCCCGTGCAGTTGACGATGACCGGCTGGTTCAGGCTCGCAAGGTCGGAAGGTGTGTGAAAGGTCCGGGTCTCGATGCGTCCGCCCTCCATCAGGAAATCGCTCATCAGCCTCTGGCCCAGCTCGGCGATGTTGAACTGCATGTTCACCGTCCGGCGGACATAGGGCTTGTCAAAAGGGTGGTCCGTCGGCTCCAGCGGAACGGAGCGGGGGGTCAGGTCGCCGAGACGATCCGGGAAGGCCACGAAGCGAACCTCACCGGGTCGAAGGCGGCGCTGCCCACCGCCCTGCGACCTTGGCTGATCGGACAGAATGTAGTGATCCAGAAAGCCGACCGGATCGGCCGCCTGGCCGACGTAGGTCTGGTGGGCGGCCCAGGACGCGCGCGCCATCCGCTCCCAAAGCGCCGGGAAGTCGGCGGCCGCGCGGTCGGCGTCGGCCACCCGCGAGTCCGGCGACCAGAGGCCCGTCGCCCGCGCTGAGCGGCTCTGCGGTGCACGCTCGCTGGCGTAGATGGTCACCTCTGCCCCCGCGCGGCGCAGAAGTGTCGCGCTGGTCAGGCCGATGGCACCGCAGCCGATAACCGCGACAGGCCCGATGCCTCCGGCCAGGGCGAGATCGCGGGCGATTTCCGCCGAACCCCAGGACAGTGACCAGCCGCTGCCGCCGTGGCCGTAGTTGTGCACCAGCCGCTTGTCCCCGAACCCCTCGGCCTCGATGCGGGGACCTTCGGCCCTGAACGGGCGTGTGCAGACTGTAATCCGGGTGATCCGCTCGACCCTGGCGTCGATCGGAACCAGCGAGGGCGTGACGAAGCGGGGCCGCGTCGTCGCCGAGGGCGTCGTCGTCGCGCACCCGCCGAGCGCGAGGCCGCCCAGGCCCAGCAGCAGCGACCGTCGGGAGCCGGCCAGGGTATCGATCATGCCGCGCCCTCATGCTTGCTGACATCAGTCAGCCTAGACGTCGCCGACAGGGGTCAACAAGCGTGATGACGGCTTGCCCGCGCGCGTCCTGCGTCGCATGTGAGATCCTGAGTTGGAAGGCGGCGGCATGCAGCGGATCGGGCAACCCGATGGAGACGACAGCGGCGGTCGCACCGCCTTTCAGGGCGCGCCCGGCGCCTTCAGTCACGAAGCCTGCCTTGAGCTTCGTCCCTGGGACGAGCACATTCCCTACGACACTTTCGCCGGGGCCATAGACGCGGTGAAGTCCGGGGCCTGCGATTGTGCCCTGATCCCGGTCGAGAACTCCACTGTCGGTGTGGTGGAGCCTGCCGCGACCCTGGTCGCAGAGTCTGGCCTGTCCGTGGTGGCCGAGGTCTGGCGCAAGATCCGGATCGCCCTGATGGCCGTCGACGGCACGGACCTGGCCCATCTGCGCACCGTCCACAGCCACCCGATGGCGCTTCGGCAATGCGCAGGCTCCCTGGCCGACCTGGGGCTCGAGGTCATCGAGGCTTTCGATACGGCTGGTGCCGCCCGTGAAGTGGCCGAGCTTGGCGACCGGACCCGGGCGGCTCTCGCCCCCGTCGCGGCGGCCGAGGTCTATGGTCTGTCGATTCTGCGCAACGACCTTCAGGATTCGGACACGAACCGCACGCGCTTTGTCCTCCTGGCGCGGGAACCGGGTTGACTGCGCACGATCCTTGCGTGTCTTAAGGCGATACGGACCGCCCATGGTCCGCGAACCGAGCCCGATCATGTCCCCGCGCGCTTGCCTTTCCACTGTTTCGCCCCGTTCGCGCGCGGCCGCTTCGCTCTATTTCGGCTTTCGCTTCTACGGCTTTCGATACGCCGGCTGAGGCTAGGCGCGCTTCCCGCACCTGACAGCCTCGCCGGCGACCGCTCTGGGCCAGAGCGGCGGCGCATCCACGCACCCCTCATCGAAATGACCGTCTTGAAAGCCTTCACACCATGCCGAAATCCAACCTCCAGCGCGTCTGGCCCGACATGAACCCCGAGGACATGTCCCCCGAGCAGATGGCCCTGGCCGCCCTGCGTCACGAGATCGACCAGATCGACGACGAGATGCTGGTCCTGTTCCAGAAGCGTCTGGCCATCGCCGCGAAGGTGGGCCTTGCCAAGGACGCCCCCCATGGCCCGCATACCAAGCTGAGGCCGGATCGCGAGCAGACCGTGCTCAGCCGTGTCCTCTCCCGCGCCGAGCCGGACAAAGTCACGGCTGTGGAGGGCCTGTGGCGCGAGATCGTGGGCTGGGGCCTCGCTCAGCAGGGTCAGCTTCAGGTCCAGGTCTGGGCTCCGACCGATCCGACCCGGGCCTTCGACGGCGCTCGCCACCGGTTCGGCACGGCCGCCGCGATCCGCATGGTGCGCGATCCACAGGCTGCCCTTGCTTTTGCAGCCGAGGGCCGGGGCGTGGCGGTCCTTGCGGTCAACACCGACGATCCCTGGTGGGTCGGGCTGCGTCGGGACTGGTCCAGCCTTAGCGTCTTCGACGGCTTCGGTCAGGCCGGGGGCCAGCCGAGCTCTCTGGCCGTCGGCAAGATTGACCCGGCCGCCCTGCCGCAGGGACGGAGCGTGATCGTGACCGCGGGGGGCGACGCGGGTGACGGTGGCGGGGCCCGTCGCTGGGGTCTGAACACCCACCACGGCTGGACCCTCGCCCTGACCGACGCCCGTCTCACACCGGGCGACGCCGAGGGCTGTGTCGGCGCGATCGGCTAGAGGGTCAGGCGGGCGGCGCGGCTGGTGCAGGGGGCGTCGCGCCGGGCGGCAGGGCCGCCGGGGCCTGTTCCCCGACCTCGCCCGGCAGGGAGGCGATGTAGCGATACATCGCCCGCTTGTCGGCGTCGGACATGGCACGCACGCTGGGCCAGGGCATGGGGGGCAGGCTTGACCCGGTGGCCAGCAGTTCGACCCACTGGTCCTCGCCCATGCGGCCCACCGTCATGCGAAGGTTCTTGCCGTAGGTCGTGCCCCACGGCCCTGTATGCCCTTCGGTGGAGCCCCTCAGCCATTCGGCCTCGGGCGGTTGGGCCCCGTTGGTCATGGCATACTGCGGCGTGTGGCAGTCGTTGCAACCGCCGACGAGGACCAGATACCGGCCTGCCTCGATATCGCTGGCGGCCACCACCCGGGGGCCGTCTGTGGTGTCCGGGGTGACCGCAGGCTCCACCGTCGGCTGGCACCCCGCCAGCAAGGCAGCCGCACCGAGCCACATGGCCAGAGACATGCGTGTCATTTCAGATTCCCCCGTTATCCCGATAGCAGTCGACGCGATGCCAGGCCTTTCGTCAAGCGTGGCGAAAATCGGCTAGACAAGGGACGCGTGACGCTTTCGCGAAGAGCCCGCCATGAACACGACCGAAGTCTTTCTGATCGCCATGCTGATCATCTTCAGCGCGCCGTGGCTGGTTTGGCGGCTGCTGAAGACCGACCACTACGCGCCCCTGGTGGTGGTCCAGATCATCGCCGGCATCCTTCTGGGGCCGGGCGTTCTGGGGGCGGTCTTTCCGGACTATTACGCCTTCGTCTTCAATCCCCAGGTCATCTCGGCGCTGAACGGCATCGCGTGGTGGGCGGTGATGATCTTCGTCTGGGTGGCGGGGATCGAACTGGACCTGAAACAGGCCTGGGCCAGCCGGACCGAGACGGGCGTAACGGCCGGGCTGGCGCTGGTCACGCCGCTGCTGTTCGGGTGCGCGGCGGCGGCCATGCTGCTGCAGCTTCCCGGCTGGGTCGGCGAGCGCGGCACGACCTGGCAGGTGATCGCCGGCATGGGCATGGCCTGCGCGGTCACGGCCCTGCCGATCCTCGTCCTGTTTCTGGACAAGCTCGGCGTGCTGCGTGCGCCGCTCGGCCAGCGCGTGCTCCGCTATGCCAGCCTCGACGACATCGCCATCTGGGGCGTGCTGGCCCTGATCATCCTGGATTGGGACCGGCTGGGGCGTCAGGCGGGCTTTCTGGTCGGGTTTCCGATCGCCGCCTGGGGCATCCGGGCCCTGATGCGCCGCATTGCCGGGCGCGACCGCCGGTACATCGGCCTGATCTGGCTGGCGGCCATGGGCTTCGTCTGCGACTGGGCCGGGCTGCATTTCATGGTCGGTGCCTTCCTCGCGGGCGTCGTCCTGGACAAGGACTGGTTCGACGAGGCGCAGATGGATGCGTTTCGCGACCACATCCTGCTGGCGATCATGCCCGTGTTCTTTCTGTCCACGGGTCTGCGCACCCAGTGGGACATGGGCGGCGTTGCGGTGTTCGGCGCGGCGGGGCTGCTTCTGGTCGCCTCGGTGGCCGGCAAGCTGGCCGGGGTCCACCTGGCAGGTCGGATCCTGAAATGGCCGAGGGGCGAGGCGGAGGTGGTCGGCTGGCTGCTTCAAACCAAGGCCCTGATCATGATCATCTTCGCCAACATCCTGCTGGACAAGGCGATCATCACCAACGAGGCGTTTACGGCCCTGCTGCTGATGGCGCTCGGCTCGACGATGCTGACCATCCCGATGGTCAAGCCTCGCCTGGCCCGGCTGCCGTCCGGCTGACCTTCAGACTGCCATGTTGTCGATCAGGCGGGTCTTGCCCAGCCAGGCGGCGGCCAGGATCCTCGCCGGAGCGTCTGCCACGCCGTGGGTGAAGGGAGCCAGGTCGTCGGCCCGGCGCACAGCGACATAGTCGACTCGCTCGAACCCGGCCTTGAGCAGGTCGGCATAGGCGTCGCGTTCGACTGCCGCCAGCGGGCGCTTGCTCGCAGCCTTCGCCGCCGCTTCGGCCAGCACACCGTTCAGCCTGCGCGCCACCGTCAGCTCGGTCTCGGCCAGATAGGCGTTGCGCGACGAGAGGGCGAGTCCATGACCATCGCGCTCGGTCGGCGCGCCGACGATCTCCGTCGGAATGTCAAGGTCGCGGGCCATGCGGCGCACGACCAGCAGCTGCTGATAGTCCTTCTCTCCGAACACAGCGACGTCGGCCTGGACCTGGTTCAGCAGCTTGGCCACCACCACGGCCACCCCGCCGAAGAAGTGAGGCCGGAAGTCGGTCTCCAGCCCCTGCGACGGACCCGACACCGCGACCGATGTCGAAAAGCCGGCGGGATACATCGCCTCGACCGAAGGCGCGAACAGCAGATGGCACCCCGCGCCCGCCAGCAGGGCCGCATCCTCGCCCTCGCGCCGGGGATAGGTGCCCAGATCCTCGTGCGCGGCAAACTGGGCGGGATTGACGAAGACGCTGGCGACCACACGGTCTGCCCTGTTCCCGGCCTCCTGCACCAGCGCCAGATGGCCCTCGTGCAGCGCCCCCATCGTCGGTACGAAGGACACGCTCAGCCCCTGACGACGCCAGTCGCGGACCGTGCCGCGCAACGCCTCGACCGTTCGCGCGACAGGCAGGGGGGAGAGCGCAGTCATGCTTACCGGATTAACCCTTCGACTTAAGCGTGTTCATGCACGAGGCCTCAAAAGGTCCTGCGCTATGGGTCGGCTTATGACGCCCGGCAGAATGCTCCGTCCAGTCCTGATCGGCCTCATGGGGCTCGCGACCACGTCGTGCGGCTTCGTCGAGAGTGATCCCAACCGCTTTGAAAACCTGGCCCGGGCGGTCGCCGAAATTCCGCTCGACGGCGGCCCTGCACCGGCGCGTTCGGCTGTCGAGGCCGGTCTGCGGCCCGCCTTCGTCTCGGCAGAACAGGTGGCAGCCCCCGGTGCCCTGCGGGTCGAGGTCATGGACCCCCATGCCCTGTGGGACGCCCGGGACGCCGGTCTTCGCGGTGCTGTAGAACGCGCCGCGCCAGCGGTGATCCAGGCGGCGGCTCCGGCCGTCACGAGGGCCGTCGTGCGGGAAGTCACCCAGGCTGCGGGCACCGTGCGCCCGGACGCCGTGCCCGAGACCCTTCAGCTCGGCGCCTTCTCCAGTCCGGCGGCCGCCCGCGCCGCCTGGGGCCGGATCGCCGGGGCCGAAGACACGGTCTCCGCCCTGACCCCGGCGTTCGAAGCGGTCATGGTCGATGGTCGCACCCTGACCCGACTAAAGGTCGTGGCCTCCCCCGAGGCGGCCCGCGCCGTCTGCCGTGCCGCCGATGCCGCCCGGCTGGGCTGCCTGCGTCGGGGCTAGGCGGCTCCTTCCACAGGTGTCGCTTAACCTTTCGTTGACCTCCAGCCCGCTGCCCGCGAGTCTGTGACCGGAGCGGCCTCGCAGTGAGTCGGCCGGGCATCATCGAGGCAGCGCGCATGGGTCAGGCCCAGGTCATCGTCGTCGGCAACGAGAAGGGCGGGGCGGGCAAGTCCACCCTGGCCATCCACATTGTCTGCGGCCTGCTCCACGCGGGGCGTCGGATCGCGTTTCTGGACCTCGATCTGCGTCAGCAGTCGATGAGCCATTTCTTCGCCCATCGGACGGCCTGGAGCGCCGCCAACAATGTGGTTCTGCCCATGCCGGTCGAGCCTGATCTCGGCGACGGCAAGGCCCTGGCCCGCGCCGGTGAGGGCGAGCAGATGGCCCGCTTAGACGCCGCCTTCGCCGACGCGCAGGCCTCGGGTGCCGAGGTCATCCTGATCGATACGCCCGGCGGAGACACCCCCCTGTCGCGCGCCGCCCACGCCCGCGCCGACCAGATCGTGACGCCGATGAACGACAGCTTTGTCGACTTCGACATGCTGGGCTCGGTCGACCCGGTGACGCTGGATCTGCTCAGGCCCTCGACCTATTCCGAGAGTGTCTGGGAGGCCCGGAAGCACCGCGCGATCAAGGAAGGCCGCCACGCTGCGATCGACTGGGTCGTCGTCATCAACCGCATGGCGGTGGCCGAGGCGCGCAACCGCCGGCGGCTGGAAGAGCGGATGCTGAAGCTGGCCAAGCGGGTCGGCTTCCGCGTCGGTCCCGGCCTGCGTGACCGGGTCATCTATCGCGAGCTCTTCCCCTTCGGCCTGACGGTGACCGACCTGTCGAACGAGGTGCGCCCCGTAGCGGTGTCCCTGGCTCACATCGCGGCGCGTCAGGAGATGCGCAACCTGATGCAGTCGCTCGGGCTTGAAGATGTCAGCTTGCCCGCTCTCGACGCCGCCGCTTGATCGGATGAAGGCATGGGCCTGATCTGGCTCGTGCTGGCGGGCATCGCGGTCTGGGCCCTGGTCCGGCTCGGTCGCCAGACCGAGGGTCCTCGCCGGGGCCAGTGGCGGGTCGCGGCGACGCTGATTTCTGCCGTGATGCTGGCGGGCGGGGCACTGGCCCTGTCGAAGGGGGCGTGGATCACCGGGGCAGGTCTGTGCGGGGCGGCCTTGTGGCTGACCCTGGCGTCGCGGATACGGTCGATCGCGCCGAAGGTCGAAGGTCTGTCCGACGCCGAGGCCCGCAGTCTGCTCGGAGTGCCGCTCGATGCGACGGCGCAGGACATCACCGCTGCCTGGCGACGGCTGATGGCGCGTGCGCACCCGGATCAGGGCGGGACCGAGGGCCTTGCGGCGAAACTCAACGCGGCGAAGGATCGGCTGCTCAGAAGGTGACCTTCTCCCTCTGGGAGAGGGTTCCGAAACGATCAATTCCCCCCTAAACCGGCCGCATGCCGAAGCTGACTTCCGCCGTCGATCCGAACAGCCCCGCGTTCAAGGCGCTGCACGTCCACAACACCGCCCTGAATGCCGATCTGCGCGAGCGGGTGGCGAAGGCGGCGCGGGGCGGCTCGGACGCCAGCCGGGACCGGCATGTCGCGCGCGGAAAGCTGCTGCCGCGCGATCGGGTGGAGCGGCTGCTGGATCCGGGCTCCCCCTTTCTCGAGATCGGGCAGTTGGCCGCGACAGGGATGTACGGAGACGAGGCCCCCGGCGCGGGCATGATCTGCGGCATCGGGCGGGTCTCGGGTCGCGAGGTCATGATCGTCGCCAACGACCCGACCGTGAAGGGCGGCGCCTACTTCCCCATAACGGTCAAGAAGCACCTGCGGGCCCAGGAGATCGCCGAGCAGAACAATCTGCCCTGCGTCTATCTGGTCGATTCCGGCGGGGCGAACCTGCCGCACCAGGCCGAGGTGTTCCCGGACCGCGACCACTTCGGCCGCATCTTCTTCAACCAGGCGCGGATGAGCGCCCAGAACATTCCCCAGATCGCCTGCGTGATGGGCAGCTGCACGGCCGGCGGGGCCTATGTCCCGGCCATGTCGGACGAGACGGTGATTGTCCGCAACCAGGGCACCATCTTCCTGGCCGGCCCGCCGCTGGTGAAGGCCGCGACGGGCGAGGTCATCTCGGCCGAGGACCTGGGTGGGGCGGAGACCCATGGCAGGAAGTCCGGCGTCGTCGACTATGTCGCCGAGAACGACGAGCACGCCCTGGAAATCGTCCGCGACATCGTCGGCCACCTGAACACGGTCAAGCGGGTCGAGCTGGACGTGCGCGAGCCGAAGGAGCCCGCGCATCCCGCCGACGAGCTGTACGGCCTGATCCCCGACGACGTCCGGGCCCCCTATGACGTGCGCGAGGTCATCGCCCGGGTCGTCGACGGCTCGGAGTTCGAGGAGTTCAAGCCGCTGTACGGCGGCACGCTGGTGTGCGGTTTCGCGCGCATCTGGGGCTATCCGGTCGCGATCCTGGCCAACAGCGGCGTGCTGTTCTCCGAGAGCGCGCTGAAGGGGGCTCACTTCATCGAGCTGGCCTGCAAGCGGAAGATCCCGCTGGTCTTCCTGCAGAACATCAGTGGCTTCATGGTCGGCGGCAAATACGAGGCCGGGGGCATCGCGAAAGACGGGGCCAAGCTGGTCACGGCGGTCGCCTCGGCCAATGTGCCCAAGTTCACCGTCCTGATCGGTGGATCTTTCGGGGCCGGCAACTACGGCATGTGCGGCCGGGCCTATTCGCCGCGCTTCCTGTTCACCTGGCCCAACAGCCGGATCAGCGTCATGGGCGGGGAACAGGCGGCCGCCGTCCTGGCCACCGTCCACCGCGACGCCGACAAATGGACGCCGGAGGAAGCCGAGGCCTTCAAGGCCCCCGTCCGCCAGAAGTACGAGGACGAGGGCAACCCCTACTACGCCACCGCCCGCCTGTGGGACGACGGCGTCATTGACCCGACCCAGACACGCGACGTTCTTGGCCTGGCCATCTCGGCATCGCTGAATGCGACCATAGCCGACACGACGTTTGGCGTGTTCAGGATGTGATTGGAGATTTCCCTATGACCGACCCCACCGAAGCCGACCTGAACGCCCTCGACGTCACCGATGCCGAGGCGGCCGAGATCAACGCCATCTCGCACCCCCTGCTGGCCGACCCGGCACCGGACGGGAACGACGATCTGGTCCAGATCGACGCGACCACCGACGGGGTGGTCTTCATAACCATCAACCGGCCGGCCCGGAAGAACGCCTTCGATGCCGCGACCATCGCGGCCCTGAACGAGGCGTTCGAGACCCTGCACGGTGCCGATCATGTGCGGGTCGTCTTCCTGCGCGGGGCGGGCGGGACGTTCAGTGCGGGCGCGGACCTCGGCTGGATGCGGGACGCCATCGACTGGTCCGAGAGCGACAACCGCGACGACGCCATGGGCCTGGCGAGGATGCTGAAGGCGCTGCACGACATTCCGGCCCTGACGGTGGCCCTGGTCGAGGGCGCGGCCATGGGGGGCGGGGCGGGGATCGTCTGCGCCTGCGACATGGCCGTGGCGATCGAGGGCAGCCGGTTCGCCTTCTCCGAGGTCAAGCTGGGCCTGATCCCCGCGACCATCGCCCCCTATGTCATCGAGGCCGTGGGGGCCCGTCGGGCGCGCCAGCTGTTCCTGACGGCCAACATCTTCGACGCAGACTATGCGGCCCACGCCGGGATCATCGACATGGTCCTGCCCGAGGGGTCGATGGATGAGTTCATCTCCATGCTGACCGACAGCCTGACCCAGAATGCGCCGGGGGCCATGGGCGAGGCCAAGCGTCTGGTCCATCACGTCGCCGGCCAGTCGATCGACCGGGGCCTGATGGAAGAGACCGCGCGGCGGATCGCCAAGGCCCGGGTGTCCGAAGAGGGGCAGGAGGGCGTGCGGGCCTTCCTCGACAAGCGCACGCCGCGCTGGGCGGAGTGACCGACCGGCGGTTTTGTGCCAGGCTGGTTCCATGAACGTGCATCAGCCCATCGACCCGGAATGGACGCTCGAAGAGGAGAACGCGCTTTTCGAGATGTCGAACCTGTATCCGGAAGACACCGGCCTGCCCATGACGATCTGGGTCAGCCCCAGGGGCAATGCGCGACATGACGCCCGGGTTAAGGTCAGCACGGTTCACGGCAACCGGATGACGCTGGATCAGCTCGCGGTCGTGGCGATCCGCCCGGAGCCACGGGTTCTTCATGGCACATTGGTCGCCAGCGACGAGCGTCTGGTCGCCGAATGGATCAGCAAGAACCGGGATGCGCTGATTGCCTACTGGGACGGCGAGATCGGGACCCGCAAACTGATGCAGGGTCTGGTCGATCTCTGACCTCTCGACCCTCGCCCCGCGCCCCTCTAAACCGGCCTCATGTTCAAATCCGTCCTAGTCGCCAATCGCGGCGAGATCGCCTGCCGTGTTTTCCGGACCGCCCGGCGGATGGGGATTCGCACCATCGCCGTCCATTCCGAGGCCGACGCCCGGGCCCTGCATGTCCGCGAGGCCGATGAGGCGGTGCTGATCGGGCCGGCGGCGGCGCGCGAGAGCTATCTGGATCAGGCCAGGGTGCTGGCGGCGGCCAGGGCGACCGGGGCGGAGGCGATCCACCCGGGATACGGCTTCCTGAGCGAGAACGCCGAGTTCGCGGAAGCCGTGATGGCGGCGGGGATCGTCTGGATCGGGGCCCCGCCGGCGGCGATCCGGGCCATGGGGCTGAAGGACGCGGCCAAGACGCTGATGGTCGAGGCCGGGGTGCCCGTGACCCCCGGCTATATGGGCGAGGACCAGTCGCCGGAGCGGCTGAAGGCGGAAGCCGACGCCATTGGTTATCCTGTGCTGATCAAGGCGGTGGCCGGGGGCGGCGGCAAGGGGATGCGGCGGGTCGATGCGGGCGAGGCCTTCCTGGATGCGCTGGGCTCGTGCCGGCGCGAGGCGGCGTCCAGTTTTGGTGACGACCGGGTGCTGATCGAGAAATACATCCTGTCGCCCCGCCATATCGAGGTTCAGGTGTTCGGCGACAGCCATGGCGAGGTGGTGCATCTGTTCGAGCGCGACTGTTCGCTGCAGCGGCGCCACCAGAAGGTGATCGAGGAGGCCCCGGCCCCCGGGATGGACGCGGCGACGCGGGCGGCGGTGACGGCGGCGGCGGTCAGGGCGGCGAAGGCCGTGAACTATGTCGGGGCGGGGACGATCGAGTTCATCGCCGACGGGACCGGGGGCCTGCGCGCCGACCGGATCTGGTTCATGGAGATGAACACCCGGCTGCAGGTCGAGCATCCGGTGACCGAGGCCATCACCGGCGTCGACCTGGTCGAATGGCAGTTCCGCGCGGCGGCGGGCGAGCCGGTGCCGCTGGCCCAGGATGGGATCGAAATGACCGGCTGGGCCATGGAGGCGAGGCTGTACGCCGAGGACCCGGCGAACGGCTTCCTGCCGAGCATCGGGCGGCTCGAGCATTTCGCGCTGCCGGAGGGGGTGCGGATCGATACGGGGGTGGAGCAGGGCGGCGAGGTCAGCCAGTTCTACGACCCCATGATTGCCAAGCTGATCGTCCATGCGGAGACGCGCGAGGCGGCGGCCGAGGCGCTGGCGGAAGCCTGCGGGTCGGTCGAGGTCTGGCCGGTGCGGACCAATGCCGGGTTTCTGGTGCGGTGCCTGGAGCATCCGCGGTTCGTGGCGGGGAACGTGGATACGGGGTTCATCGGTGCGGAGGAGGGGGGGCTCACGGCTACGCCAGCCTCTGACGTGGTCGTCCAGGATGTCAGCGACCTCTTGTGGCGATCGAGGCGAGTTGATGCCGCGGACGTCTGGGACGCCGAGTACGGGGCTCCGGGCTTCCGCCTGAACGCCGCGACAGTGACGACCCACACCTTCTACATTGACGGCATCCGGCACCAGGCGGGCTATCTGAACAACTACCCGGTGATCAGTTACGGGCCTGAGATCGATGGCGGCTTCGTGGTGTTCCACGGCGGTGACTGCTTTCAGGTCTCGCGGCACGCCCCGCGCCGAGGAGCGGCAGGGGCCAGCTCCGACGGCTCCCTCCGTGCGCCGATGCCGGGCAAGATCGTGGCGACGCCGGCCAAGGCCGGGGATGCGGTGATCAAGGGGCAGCCGGTGGTGGTGCTGGAGGCGATGAAGATGGAGCACGCCCTCGTCGCGCCGTTCGACGGGGTGGTGGGCGAGGTCGGCGTCTCGGTCGGGGACCAGGTCGCGGCGGACGCGGTGCTGGCGGTGGTGGCGCCGAACTCATGATCCCGCTCATCCCCGCGAAAGCGGGGACCCAGTTCTTTCGTGAGGCAGGGCGTTCGGGATCTGCCGCAACGCATAATCGGTGTGACCGATCGCCCAAAGCACTGGGTCCCCGCTTTCGCGGGGATGAGCGGAAGGGCTAGAGGGCCTTCATGCCCCTTCACATGATCAAGCTGTGCGTCGGCGTCGCCAGGGTCGAGACGCTGGAGCGGCGCGCGGCCAAGGGCGACTGGCTGACCGTCAACACCCGGATGACGCCCAAGCGGGCGGCCGAGATCGAGGACGGGGGCTCGCTCTACTGGGTAATGAAGGGGTCGGTGACGTGCCGGATGCCGATCGTGGACATCTCCACGCGCGGGGAGGGCAAGGCGTCGATGTGCCTGATCAAACTGTCGCCCGAGGTGGTCCGCACGGCCCCGCAGGCGCGCCGGCCGTTCCAGGGATGGCGCTATCTGGAACCAAAGGACGCCCCGCCGGACCTGTCGTCGCTGGACGCAGGGGACATGCCGGCGGATCTGGCCAAGCAGCTCAGGGAGATGGGGGCCTGGTAAGGAAAAAAGGCCCCCGGATCGCTCCGGGGGCCCTTTGGTCTTGTCGGTCGGACCGTCGAACTATTCGACGATCTTGGCCACGACGCCGGCGCCGACGGTGCGGCCGCCTTCACGGATGGCGAAGCGCAGCTTCTCTTCCATGGCGATCGGGGTGATCAGCTCGACGTTCAGCTCGGCGTTGTCGCCGGGCATGATCATCTCGACACCTTCCTTGAGGTGCACGATGCCGGTCACGTCCGTGGTGCGGAAGTAGAACTGCGGACGATAGTTGGTGAAGAACGGCGTGTGACGGCCACCCTCTTCCTTGGTCAGGATATAGGCCTCGGCCAGGAACTTGGTGTGCGGGGTGATGGAGCCCGGCTTGCACAGCACCTGACCGCGCTCGACGTCCTCACGCTTGGTGCCGCGCAGCAGCACGCCGACGTTGTCGCCGGCCTGGCCCTGGTCCAGCAGCTTGCGGAACATTTCCACGCCCGTGCAGGTCGTCTTCTGGACGGGGCGGATGCCGACGATCTCGACTTCCTCGCCGACCTTGACGATGCCGCGCTCGACCCGGCCCGTGACCACGGTGCCGCGGCCCGAGATCGAGAACACGTCTTCCACCGGCATCAGGAACGGCAGGTCGATCGGACGCTCCGGCTGCGGGATGTAGTCGTCGACCGTCTGCATCAGGGCCAGAACCTGCTGCTCGCCGATCTCGGGGTTCACGCCGTCGGTCGCGGCCTTGGCCGAGCCCTTGGTGATCGGAATGTCATCGCCCGGGAACTGGTAGGACGAAAGCAGCTCGCGCACTTCCATCTCGACGAGCTCCAGCAGCTCCTCGTCGTCGACCAGGTCGACCTTGTTCATGAACACCACCAGGGCCGGCACGCCGACCTGACGGGCCAGAAGGATGTGCTCGCGGGTCTGGGGCATCGGGCCGTCGGCGGCCGACACCACCAGGATCGCGCCGTCCATCTGGGCGGCACCGGTGATCATGTTCTTCACATAGTCGGCGTGGCCGGGGCAGTCGACGTGGGCATAGTGACGGTTGGCCGTCTCATATTCCACGTGCGCCGTGTTGATCGTGATGCCGCGGGCCTTTTCTTCCGGCGCGGCGTCGATGTCGGCATAGGCCATGGCCTTGGCACCACCGGCCTTGGCCAGCGTCATCGTGATCGCCGCCGTCAGCGTCGTCTTGCCGTGGTCAACGTGACC
>Ga0247831_1002324_pt1 | contig 31289 bp, 38 predicted proteins | sample LaCruzMarch2015__9_FD_192406 | JGI IMG/M metagenome (GOLD analysis project Ga0247831, IMG submission 192406) | Freshwater microbial communities from meromictic Lake La Cruz, Castile-La Mancha, Spain - LaCruzMarch2015_1m | ecosystem: Environmental > Aquatic > Freshwater > Lake | place: Spain...
ATAGCAACTTATTCGACATCAGCAGGTATAGCAACTTATTCGACATCAGCAGGTATAGCAACTTATTCGACATCAGCAGGTATAGCAACTTATTCGACATCAGCAGGTATAGCAACTTATTCGACATCAGCAGGTATAGCAACTTATGCCACTAATGCCGGAATAGCAACTTATTCGACATCAGCAGGTATAGCAACTTATTCGACATCAGCAGGTATAGCAACAAACTCTCAAGGACTTACTGGAACCCCAAATATTAATGTTGGTGTTGTAACTGCATCATCAGTAATCGTAGGTTCTGCTGTTACGATTAACTCTTCTGGCATTAATGTAACTGGTATTGCAACGATCAAGAATGCATCTGGTACTGTTACGATTGGTATTGGTACAACTGCTCTTCTTGTAGAAGGAAATGCACGAGTTACTGGTATTCTAACTGTTGGAAGTGCATCTATTACTTTGGATGGTACAAATAATTTTATTAATGTTGGTACTGGACTTACATTAAGTTCTGGTGGCATTAATGTAACTGGTATTGTAACAGCAACTTCTTTTAGTGGTTCAGGAACTGCATTAACTGGTATTATAACTTCTATTGCTGCTGGAAGTAATGTAACTGTTTCTGGTTCCACAGGACAAGTCACTATTAATGCTAATGTTCCAGCCGCAACTAACACGACAACATATGTTAATGCTTCTGGTTCTTCTGATTTTGCATTATCGGCAGGAAAACTTGTTTATGGGGCACCTGGCATTACTGAACGTGCAGTTCTTTCTGGATCTTTCTATGGATATAGGGAAACATATGTCTACCCGGAAGGTTACGTTGCTATAGGAGCAACAATGGCGGCAAATTACTTTGGTGATAAAGTTGAAATAAGTAAAGACGGATCTACTCTGGTGACTGCTTCCTTCACTGCTCAATCATATCCATCAGGGTTCAGCACAACTTATTATTCCGGTCTTGTTTATGTTTATGATTGTTCCGGTAATACACCTACTCAAGTAGGAATACTTACCGGCCAGCTTGGTAGGAATTACCGTGATGGCCCAATTTATAATATCCCCCTGTTCGGTTATTCAATCGGGGTAAGTTCTACTGGCAATACTATTGCTGTTGGTGCCCCCTGGGACGAAAAACACACAGATCCTGGTTTTGTCCCCAATGGATCACTTGATGATGCTGGTATTGTTTATGTTTACGATAAAGTAGGAAGCACATATAATAAGATAGCAACAATCCATCCACCAACTCCGTCAAATTTGCTAAAATTTGGGGACGGTGTATGTCTAAGTCAAAACGGCAATTCTCTTCTTGTAACCCCACAATTTCCATATAACAATGAGGTTTATCTGTATGATCGTGTAGGAAACACATTTGTTGGCATCACCACCTTCACAGGTAGTGGTGCCAGTTTTAGTGATAGGTATTATACTGGATCAAATGGGTTGGCAATGACCGCAAACGGTCAAACTTTTATTGTTGGATGTTCGTCTGATGAAGTAGGATCAAATTCTAGTTCCAACACTGGTGTCGTATATGTCTTTGACCGCTCGGGAAATGCAGTTAACCAAGTAGGAATTCTTACTGGTAGTGGTGCTAATATACCATATGAATATGGGAGTACACTTATATCTACGAGTAACCATGCCTTTGGAAACTCTGTAGATGTAAGTGATGATGGAAAAACTATTGTTGTTGGCGCACCATTAGATAAAAATATCAATACTGCTGTCTCTGGACCTGATGAAGGTGCTGGTGTTGTATATGTATTTGATCGCACGGGAAATACATTTACCGAAATAGCAGTTCTTACTGGTTCTCTTGCTGTTGATAGTGGTGGGCAATCTTATGGTGATAAATTTGGAAGCAGTGTTGCAATCAATGCAGATGGTACAACTATTATTGTCGGCGCACCTAGAGATGAAGTAGGAGTTACTACTAGCACTGGTATTGGGTATGTCTTTACTCGTTCCGAAAATACATTTACACAGTCAAATATTATAACTGGTTCTTATGCTACTAATACATATGATCAGTTTGGTGAAAGTGTTGCAATAAGTGGTGACGGAAGTCTTATGGTCTTTGGTGCTTCTGCTGGAAGTTTCGGATCAATTTCATATGCTGGCGATGAGCTTCCTAACGGACTAGAAGGATACACCGTCGGGATTGCTGCTACAAATACCGGTCTTGTTTATGTTTTTGCTAATGATTTTCCTACTGCTATTGAAGTATCTTCAACTGGTAATATTGGCATAGGAACCACAAATCCAACTAGTGCTCTTACAGTCAAAGGAAATACTTCTCTTGAAACTTTAAATGTTTCTGGTATTTGTACCTTTGCAGGGATCACCACAGTCACCGGATCAACACTATTTGCCAAACAACTGAATGTTTCCGGTATTTCTACTTTTAAAAGTATTGCAATTTCATCTACGACAAGCATATTAAATACAGATAATAAATTAATTTTTGGAAATGATTTAGAAATTTTTTCATATAGCAGTGGTGGAACAGTTGGTAATTTTATTAATGCAAATGAAAATCCATTATACATTGGAGTTAAGGTAGAAGAAGAGAACCTAAACTCAACAATCGGTTTAGTAAATATATATCCTTCAAATGATGTTTATTATGGAAATAATTCTTATGTAACTTTAGGATTTGGTACTGGCACTAGTAATAATAATGCAAAACTTACAACAATTGGTGCTGGTGTAACAATTACCGGAACTACATTTACTAATCAGTTAAATGTTTCTGGTATTGCATCAGTTGGAACCGGGATTACGATGTATGGTTCCACAGGTATTGTAAGTGCCACTTCATTTGTTGGTAATGGTTCTGGACTTACAAATATTCCATCAAGCCAACTTACTGGTTCACTTCCTGCAATTAATGGTAGTGCTCTTACCAATCTTCCTGGTTTTAGCATTACCTTTACTATAACTGCTCCCGATAGTTCAAATTATGAGTTTAGTGGTCCTGGTATAATCGCAGGTAATACTCTTGATCCAGTGCTTTATTTGTATAAAGGATTTACATATAATTTTGTTAATACTACTGGAGGGTCTCATCCATTTGCGATTAGAGTTAGTAATGGTGGTAGTAGTTATACTTCTGGTGTGAGTGGTAGTACCACAGGCACACAGACATTTATTGTACCTATGAATGCTCCTAGCACTTTATATTATCAGTGTACAAATCACTCTGGCATGGGAAGTACTATTAATATCATATGAATTAGACTTCTATTATGAATGTAATAAATAACTAAAAAGATAAATGGCAATTACTACAAGCACTTTTACAGTTAATGCCGGATGGGCAAAATCTGATGTTATTACTCAGATGGAAACTGCCATGACATCTCTAGGATGGAATGATGGAACTCAAACTGGTCAAGTAATCGGATTAGGAACTTTTTTTGGAGGTGGAAATAAAGCAGTTGCCGAAACTTATTATGATATAAGACAAAAATCTACGAGTGGTGTCGGAACAGATGCGAGTTTTTATGTTTATAGAGATACAAGTAATGTTAGATATATTCTTGTAAATCGTCCTGGATATGGATATACTGGAGGAGAACTTGTTGTTCTTGATGGAGACAGTATTGGTGGAATTTCAAGTGGAGCTGCTGATTTATCATTTAAGGTTTGTGTAAATGAAACTCTAACCGGTGGTACTACTGGTACGGCAAGCACCATAAAGATAACTAATCTGACGACTGTTAATGGCATTTATAAGTATATTTTTGCTGGAAATGATAGGAATGGTGCTATTGGTGTCGGTCAGACAATTATGGTCGTAAATGAGGGTGATGTTGTAAGTATTGCGAATAGTAACACTAATTATGATAATAATTATAAACCCACTCTTGCCCTTCCATTTCCAGTTGTAGGTTCTGATTATAATGCTGGTAGCGCCGCCGCTGGGCAGATTGCTGGTATTGCTCCAACTATTTCATTAGGCACAACTAGTGTTTTTAGACCTAAAATTGGACAGGCAGGCACATATGTTTTTAAAAATTCTAATGGTAGTCTTGGTGGAATTGGTCATACTTTAGGACAATTAGTTATTCAACCATGGGATGGTAGTGGTACTCGAACCCCTGTTGGTATTGGAAGTACAAGTACGTTTTTGGATAAACAATTAAGTGGTACATATCCTTGGGGAGTACAAAAACACCAAATTCAGGCAGGTAAAAGATATGGATCTACATATCGTGGTTTTGTAGAATATACCGCAGGAACTCTTGATATTGTAACTTTTAATGGATATAGTTCTTATTCTGGTGGGGAATATTATGGTAATACTGATACTCTTAATCAAGATACTTTTGATCGACACGGTGGAACAGCAAACAAAAGAAGAATGGCAGGAGCACCTAACTTAGATTTTCCAGGTCATTATGGTGGAATTATTAATACTACAACTTCTTTTGAGACAGCAGAAATTACAAATTCTTATGCTCGTCTTGCTCAAATAAATCACGGAACAAATACTGGATATATTTTAGATTTGAATTTATTTAAATCTGGACTTGATCCAAGATTTGTTGTTTTTTCTTACAAATCTCCAAACCTGTCATCGACTCATCTTACAAGTAATACCTTTGACACTTGGTTCTTTCATAATTTTACTACAAATATTTGGGATCTTAATCATGTATTCCTTGGTGGATTAACAAGAATTATACCAGTAACTGGTAATACAGAATATCCAAGTATTACATTTAGAACTTATTTGACAACTACAGATAATAACAGGTATTCTAATATTAAACGAAGTGCCGAATTCCCATATTCAGAATACCGTGGATATAGTGCATCAGGTGAAGAAAATTATGTTGATTGGACTGTTGAAAGTAATGCATATCCACAAGTGATGGAAACTAATACAGCAAGAATGTACTATCGATCTAATGACAATCCTCTTGGATTTAGTGGATATAATGATATTGATATAACTCCACAAGGTAGAATATCACCAGATGCCAACTTTAATGCTGCGATAAAAGGACTGCCACTCAACGGTCAATTACTTCCAGTTCCTTATTATATGCCCGATGATTTTGTTCTAATTCAGTTTCATTATACTTCGGCATCCGCAAATATTCAGCAAGGAGACACAATTACTATTAGTGGTTCTGAAGTTTATACTGTGATTACTGGTTCTTATAATCAAACCACAAATACTCGTGGTATTCTCTTCTGTGCGAGAACAGTATAATGGCAGATTATTCTTTTGCGGCATTAACTACTGCAATTGTTGGATTTGGAACTACTGTTGCACTTACTTATGTTAATCAAATTGTTACTCCAACAATTGAAACATCTAATGGTACAGTAAGTGTTGGGAATTTAAGTAGTGGAATTACTGGTGCGGTTCCTGGATTTTTAACAGGTAGAAGACCCGAATCAGGTCAATTATTCCCTCGTGGTGTTTATAATAAATAACTAAAAATTATTATAAACAAGTTTTACTAATATCAATATAATTAAAAGAAATTGGGGGATATGCCCCCTTTTTTTGTGAAAAAAATAAAGATGAGTATTTATGCTGATTGACCTTTTATTAAGATTTTGTTATACTAAATAAGTTAGGAAATCAAGATAAAACTTTACGATTTCTTACATTCCCGTTAACCAAGACCTATGGGAATTCAAATACGTCTTTTTACCTACACTGGAGGGTGGTGTAGGAATAATGTCACTAGTTCGTTCCCCCGAACTCATAACTACCCTTTTAATTTCAATGACTGCTACAATTGCCTTACAAAGACAAACAACAAACCCTTGGCAACAATTCTGCCAATGGGTAACCTCAACTGACAACCGTTTATATGTTGGTTGGTTTGGAGTTCTTATGATTCCAACCCTACTCGCTGCTACAACCTGCTTCATTATTGCTTTTATTGGAGCTCCTCCCGTAGACATTAACTAATCGGTGTCCCTTACTCGTAAGAGTATTGACTAAACTGGGTGAATTGCTGGAAACCGAAAGGCAATCAGCAGCCAAGTCTTAGATACATCTAAGAAAGGTTCAGAGACTACCTGAGGGATATAGTTCCCTTAATAACAGGTTTAAGTGCCCAGCCCCTTTAATAATTTTAAAGGGTGAAGATATAGTCCACACATTTACTGTTGATTTTTATCTCAAATGTTGTATAAATAATACAGTAGTTGAGAACCAAAATGCTAAACTTAACAGAGACTGATATTGCTTGGATTGCTGGTTTATTAGAAGGTGAAGGATACTTTGGAATAGATAATCGTTCCAAAGACCGTTATGAAGTTTCTAATACTCCTCCATCACCTTTTATAAAAATTTCTATGGTAGATGAAGACATTATCGAAAGGTTAAGTCAACTTTTAGATAAATCTTATTTCTCACCAACAAGAAAAACTGTAACCGGAAAACAAGTATATACACTTCACATCGGGGAAAAAGAAAAAGTTTTATTTGTTCTACAAAAAATACTTCCTTATATGGGAGCAAGAAGAGGAGAACGAATAAAGGAATCTATTTCTCATCTACAAACTTGGAAAGAGTGGGTAGAAAATGGTGGAAGAAGTGAAATGTCTAAATTAGGTTATGAAGCAAGACTTAAAAAATATGGAACTTGTGCTGGTGGAAATCCCAAAGGAATAAACCAGTTTACAAAAGAAAATCAACAGAAACAACCTAAGTCTAATGATATGGTTGTTTGTTAGATGCAAGCGACGGCATAAGAGAACCCGTATCTGGATCTTTACTCTATGGAAACAACATCATCTCAGGAGCGGTCGTCCCCTCCTCAAACGCAATCGGACTGCATTCTTAATAGGAGTGCCTTATATCAGTAATGGTATAAGCAAATCGGGTGAACTGCTGGAACCCTAAGTCCTTTATGGATATGGCAATCAGCAGCCAAGCCACAGACGATACTTCTGTGGAAGGTTCATCGACTAGTCGGTTGGTCAAGCGTGACCTGTAATACGACATTAGCGCCCGACACCCTCAATATAGGGTGATGATATAGTCAGCACCGTAAGGAAACTTATGGATTATGCGTTCTATCCAATTTGGGAAGCTGCTTCCCTTGATGAGTTCCTCTACAACGGGGGCCCGTTCCAGCTCATCATATTCCACTTCCTCATTGGCATCTATGCTTACATGGGACGAGAATGGGAACTTAGCTATCGATTAGGTATGCGTCCTTGGATCTGTATTGCGTATTCAGCACCTGTTGCTGCTGCCTCTGCTGTATTCTTGGTCTATCCTTTCGGTCAAGGTTCTTTTAGTGATGCGATGCCTTTGGGTATCTCTGGTACATTTAATTATATGCTAGTATTTTCTGCGGAACATAATATTCTGATGAATCCTCTGCATATGTTAGGTGTTGCTGGTGTCTTCGGTGGTTCATTATTCTCTGCAATGCATAGGGAACTGTGCCCTTTCTGAGTAATCAGAAAGTGAAAATCGGGTGAACTGCTGGAACCCTAAGTCCTTTATGGATATGGCAATCAGCATCCAAGCCTTAGATACATCTAAGGAAGGTTCAGAGACTACCTGAGGGGTTTAGTCCCCTTAATAACAGGTTTAAGTGCCCGACAACCTAATACAAATAGGTTGATGATATAGTCCACTCCTTATGAAAATAAGGTACAATAGGGGTTCCCTCGTAACCTCTTCATTGGTTAGAGAAACCACAGAATCTGAATCACAAAACTATGGATATAAGTTTGGACAAGAAGAAGAAACGTATAACATATGTGCAGCTCATGGTTATTTTGGACGTTTGATATTTCAGTATGCTTCGTTTAATAATTCCCGTTCACTACACTTCTTCCTTGCTGCCTGGCCAGTAATTGGTATTTGGTGTGCCTCTATGGGGATTGCAGTTTCATCTTTTAATCTGAACGGACTGAATTTTAATCAATCAATTCTTGACCATCAAGGTAGAGTGATTAATACTTGGGCTGACATTTTAAATAGGGCAAACTTAGGAATGGAAGTGATTTCAATAGTGTAGTCACCCTGGAATAGGAATATTCCTTGACGAAACTGGGTTAAACGGGGAAACTCTCAAGTAGACAATCCCGTAGCAATCCAAGGAGGGTTTAAGTTCCTTGGCAGCTCTAACGACTAGGTAGTGAGTCCCAACAATAATCTACCCACGAGTGCCCAGCATCCAGAACGGATGAAGAGATAGTCTGGTCTTACTGGCGACAGTAAGAAGTAAAGGATAAAGAGCCTTTACGATAACAACAACGGCATGAACGCAACGCTAGATTTGTTGGTGTTGGTATTCAGTAATGAATACAAGTAAAATCGGGTTAAACGGGGAAACTCTCTATGAGACAATCCCGTACCAAGTCAGAAAGGGTTAAAGTTTTCTGAAAGGTCTAACGACTAGGTGGTGAGTCCCAACAATAATCCATCCACGAATGCCCGACTCCTTAATAAACATAAGGATGAAGAGATAGTCTGAACTTACTAGTGATAGTAAGAAGTAGAGGATAAAGAACCACTACGATAACACATTTGCACAATTTCCCTCTTGACCTTGCTGCTACCGAAACAACTACTGTTGCTTTGACTGCACCATCTATTGGTTGATATAAAACTCAACTAGTAATATATTGTTAAGGAAACTCTCACGAGTTTCCTTTTTTTATAAATAGTAATGGAAACTTATGGGAGTTTTATGAAAGGAACTTATACTTTTAATGACCTAAAAGAACTCTGTGAAAATAGAGGTTTAGAATATGGAGGAGAAATAAGAACACATACTAAAAGAGAAAAAATAAAAGTATATTGTGAATGTTCTGGTGAACGAGAAGTATTAGTTTCTGGGTTAAAATATAGCAATTATTGTTGTCGCAGGAGAGCAAAACTTGGAGAAAATAATCCTGCCCACCAAAAAGCACCCTGGAACAAAGGTAAAAAGTGTCCTGGAGTTGGTGGTAGACCTGAAGGAGTAAGAAACTCAAAACCATATACTCAAGAAACACTTGAAAAGTATTCTCAAGCAAGAAAAAGAATAACTGCTAATGGGCAACCTTGGTCTGGATTTCAGAGACCAAAAGATAATGAAAGACCAGATAAACTCTATTTCATAAAACTCCACAACGGTAAGTATAAAGTTGGTAGGTCTTATAAAGGTTGGTTGTATCGCAAAAAAGAAACAGCAGAACTTCTTGGTGAATGGTCTGGAAAGTCCATAGATATTTGGAACTTGGAAAGGGCAGTTTTAAAAGAGTTCTCACAATATAAGGCACCATTAACTGAAATGAGTATGGGTCGTGGAATGACCGAACACTTTTTAGAAAACTTACCAATCCAAGAAGTTGTTGATTTTATAAAAAAACACAAAGATCTCAATCACTCTTGACAAAACCTCTCAAATTTGATATAATACAGAGACCTTAACGGGTCTCTTTTTTTATAATCGATTACTAAAAAATGATTAAATCTATTCTTACAGCAGCTGCCGCAGTCACTATGTCTGTTGCCCCTGCTCTTGCCAATGAACCACCCAAAGTTTTTTCTGGTTCATACCCTTATACCACAGTTCCTCCATCAATGGCACTGGTTTATGATAATGTGTCATCTCCAATTCTCTGTCGTTCAAAAGCACGATCAAAATTCTTTGAGCTTGCTGCGAGGGATATGTCTAGAGAAGATAGTAATACTCAATGGGCAACTGTTGGAAATATGAAAGTTGTTGTGTGGTGTGTGCCTGCTACAAATCAGGCAATCACTGCTGTTTCTGGTTACAGTGTAGTATCAGTAAATGAATTGATAGATGTTGTGAGAACTGCTTTTTGATAGCACAAACACTCATTGACCTCTGTGTTGCGATATGCTAACATAAATATAACAAATCTTAACAAACAGATTTTTTTATGTCTGGACTACCTGAGTTTTTTGAGCAAACTTGTGATAAACCTTATGATCGTCACGATTATAAGTTAGTTTATACCGACGGGAACTTTAAGATATTTAATACCTTCGAAGAATTTCAAGCAACTTGGTTTCAAACTGCAAATATGTTTCTAAGTCACGCAGAAGTCTTAGATAAAAAAAATAAAAAATCAAAAGGATTTAATTAAATTGACAAAACTTCATATATAATATCAAGACACGGATAATCTATAACAGCACACACACAAACACACACAAAGGATAAGACAAATGACACCTTACGAACTTAGGTTTTCTATTTTACAGCAAGCACACACACTTGCTAATGATGAGTATCAATCAGCATATGCAACTGTTGCTATGTGGAATGATAATCCAAAAACAACAGTGATGATGGAGTATCCAGAGTTTCCTTCTTATGAATATATTGAATCACTTGCAATTAAAATCAATAATTTTGTTTCGGCAAAACAATAACTTGACAAAACCTAAATAACCTTATATAATGCTTAAGCAGTCCTTAATAAGATTGCTTTTTTATTATGAGATTTTGACGTGACAACCTAGAGCCGTGGAAGATGCCCTTCGAGAGAGGTGGTGTACCCCTCTTCTATACGGATGCCGAATTCTATTAAAATTAATGCTATTTTCAACAATTACAACTCTTTCAGTCTTAACTGCGTTTAATTCACCACTACTCTTACCAGTGAGTGCTCCACCAGTTCCTGAAAAAGAAGGACTCGAACTATCAGTTCAAGAACTTCCAAATCAGAAAGACACCAAACCAACAGAAACAAAGGTCGAAAAGGTTTGGAAATGTAAAGGATGTAATCAAACAGAAACTTATGCTTTAAATTTCTTACAAAAACAAGGAATCAAAGATAAGAATGCTCTAGCAACCATCATGGGTAACATCAAACAGGAATCAGATTTTGTTCCTAATATCTGTGAGGGTGGGGCTAGAGTTAATTATGAGTCTTGTAGGTCTGGTGGATTTGGAATTATTCAATTCACAGATGCAGCAAGATATAATGGTTTAGGTAAATTTGCTTATCGTACTGGAGGAAATCCATCCACAATTGATACTCAACTTAAATATATGTTATATGAAGTTGATTGGAAAATGGTTGAACCAAGAATGAAAACTCCTGGTAAATCTATTGGTCAGTATATGTATTATGCTAGTAAATGGATACGTTGGGGCGATCACGGTGCTCGTACCGAATATGCCTATCGTTATGCTAACAAGATGGTACTTGATACCTAAATTGATTGGTGGGGAGAAATCCCCACTTTTTTGTTTTATATATAAATGTAATCACTTTTTATAAGAAAATGTTAGAGACAGTACAAAAACTTTTGGATGCCGTAGAAGCATGGCAATATGAGGACGAAAAATTCACTGCCGGTAATAGTGCCGCAGGAACTCGTGCTCGCAAAGAACTTCAGGAAATTGCAAAATTAGTGAAGACTCGTAGAACCGAAATCACCGAAGAAAAGAATACTCGTAAGGAAGCAAAGGCATCCTGATTTTCTATGAAATTTGATTTCCAGTTTGGTAAAAAGAAATCAAGCATTTTTAGATATGCGATTATAGGTGTCATATTCACTTCTGTTGTAACGGGAATATCACAGTGTACTCATATTCCCGAAGAAAAAATTTACGATATTGTCGATCAAATTCAAAGAAAAATACCAGGAAAACCTTTGAATGATTGGATTATTACTGACCCAATTCTTTTAGATCGCAGAATCAAAGGAGATGTGAACAGGGCAATCGATGCCGTAAATCCAGAGTATAATCGGATTATTTCCGAGTATGATAAAAAATACGAACAAAGATATATTGAATATTCAATAGATAAATCCGTGTGCTATACTGATGAATGTAAAAAACTTGGAGGGGAAATGAGAATTTGTGCTCCTTGGGTTGACTCGTGCCCCTTGCCGTGATATTATGGGTTTATGGGCATATGGTGAAGTAGATATCACAAAACTCTTCTAAAGTTTCGTCCCTGGTGCAAATCCAGGTATGCCTGTTGTTACCTTAAGGCAACATAAAACCCTTATAGGGTGCTTCAAGACAACATTAGTAGGGGTCCGGTTGGTCGAGGACACAATCTTGAAAATTGTTGGGGTTAATATCATTCGCAGGTTCGATTCCTGTCCCTACTGTTGTGGGAATCTTGACTTTTTATCCCATATATCTTATAATGCCTTGGTGTGAAGGAAGTCGCCGGGAGAGAAATCTCCCACAATTTGCGGATGTAGCTCAACAGCAGAGCAGGGGTTTTCCAAACCTCAGGTAGAGAGGGCAGCACTCTTCGTCCGCTTCCAACTAAAAAATCAAAGTTCGTTTCCCTTATAAATAATATTATAATATTTGAGGGTACTGATTTTGTTTTATTTGTATGTAATACATTTTAAAGATTTTTATTATTATGTTGGGAAAAGAAAATGTCCCAGTAAATATAATCCTTGGAATGATCCATATACTGGGTCTCCAAAAACTCATAAAAATAAATGGAAGACTACAAATTTTTCAAAGGTAATTATTGAGTGTTTTGATAATGATGTAGATGTATCAAAGGCAGAAACTGATTTGTTGCTCAGATTGGACTGGGAAAATGATTTTTATTGTTTAAATGAATGTTGTGGGGGTAAATTTTCTTATGATGCAAATAGGAGGGGAGCACTTACTAAAAATAAATTACCAGTTAAGTCTGTAACTAGGAAAAAAATATCTAAAAATAGTAAAGAACGATGGGATGATCCTAATTGGAAAAAACGAGAATATGTTTTAGATGTATTGAGAAAAAATTGCATAAAGGCAAATCTTGCTACACGAACACCAGAAGCAATAGAAAAGAAAAAGAATAAATTTAAAGAAATTGAGCATCAACAAGGTAAAAAAAATTCACAATATGGCACTATTTTAATACACAATTTAGACTTAAGGCAAACTAAAAGAATAAAAAAAGATGATACAATTCCTGTTGGATGGAATAAAGGGGCAATATATGATTTTGATGCTTATTTTTTAAGAGAAAAATTGAAAGAAAATGAAAAAATAAAAACAAAGGAAAAGAAAAAAAATATAAGAGTACAAAAGATAAAATTTTATACTGAATGGTATGAGATTTATAAAAATACTGATTTTAAAACTTTTTGTAGTATAACGAAATATTCAAAATCACAACAAAATCTTTGTGCTAAATTTAAAGAGTTTGTAATAGAATATTCTCCAAAGTATAGGGTAAAAAAATAATCATCAGACACCCTCCCCCCTTGACATAAAAACTTTCTTTTGCTATGATAAATAGGTTCTTGAGATTACTGAAAAATCTCTATTAACATTTCACATTAAAAAATTTTTATGGTTATTCGTTCATTTCTTGCCGGTGCCGTTGTATTAACTACCGCACCAGTGCTTGCTGCTCCTGCATCCTTCTCAGATGTACAACCAACTGACTGGGCATACTCAGCAATCCAAAACCTCAATACTCGTTATGGATGTCTTGTTGGTTATCCTAATGGCACTCTGAAGCCTGCTGCTGATGCAACTCGCAGTGAAGTATTTGCTTTGACAAATCATTGCCTGGATAATATTACTCAATTTTACACACAAGCAGACGCACAACTTGCTGCATCTCTTCGTGCTCAAATTGGAGCCACCAATAAGCGTGTAAGCCAACTGGAAGTTGCTGCCGTAACTGCCACACAGCGCCGTCAGTTGGGAGTTGGTAACTATGGTGGTATTGCTTTCTCTGGTAATGCTGCTAACTATCCGGGTGTAACACCATTGGGTAATCGTGTATATGAGTCTGGTGTAACACTTCAAGGTCGTTTGAGGGCACTTGATTTGGGTAATCAGTATGCTGTATCTGCTCGTCCTTATGTAACATTTACTTCCACTCCTAACTATGTAAGTGGTGGTGTATTTGGTGGTGGACTTGCTACCCTTGATATTCCTCTCTCACGCAGGACTCTTGCTGATGGAACTAAAGTATCTGCTGCTAACCTCTATGTTGGTGCTGGTGGTCAGGTGGGTGGCAATCAGAGTGCTGGTGTCGGTGTAGTTGGTGCCGAAGTATCAGTAGCAAAAAACATCGTATTGTTTGCTGATGCCAAAATCCCCTTTGCCGAAACTGGTGCCGAAACTTTTGGTTCTACCAGAGTTGGTAAAGTTACTTATAACTATGGCAGTGGTCAAGGTTACAATGTAACTGGCAGCGTAGGTCTGGGTATAAAGTTCTGATAAGTTTTGCCCCCTTGTGGGGCATTCAAAGCAGAGTAGAACAGTAGTAGTTCGTCAGGTTCATACCCTGAAGGTCGTGGGTGCAATTCCTTCCTCTGCCATTATAAATACAAAAAAATTGAAAGACAAATGATTGAAGTGCGTTGCAAACTTTGTAATACGGAATTAAAAAGTCATCCAACACAAACCCGTTGTTGTGGATGTACGAATATGGTGACTGTGGTTGGTGATAAAATCACGGCACTTGATTTAAGTAAGGTTGTTATGGTTAATAATTTTCAACTAAAATCACCAAATAAGTATTTGAGTGATGAGGATATGATGTTTCAGGAAGAAAGACGTAATCGTGGTTTTAGAAGATTGGAATTTGAAGTCCGTTGAGATCTTGACAAAGGTTCTGCTTTCCTATATGATAGGTATAACCAAAATCAATTCAATGCCTTACAAGGACAAAGAAAAGCAAAAAGAAGCACAGCGGATTTGGGCACAAAAACAATCTTCAGAATTTAAAAAAATTAAATATGAAAGAGAGTATGATCATAAAAAATTAACAGTTGAAAAACTCAATCAACTTAAAATACAAATAGGATGTTGTCAAATTTGTGGAGATTATCACCCTCCCTGCTGTTTTGATTTTCATCATATTGATGTAGAAGATAAAAAAAGAGAAGTTTCTTATCTAGCAGGAAAAGGATATAAATGGGAAACAATATTGACAGAAATTAAAAAATGTATTATGATATGTGCTCATTGTCATCGTAAAATACACGCTGGTTTATTGGAAATAATGGTGGAGGTAGATACTAGTACTAGTTTCATACCGGCAACACTTGACTTAAATGACAATCCATCCTATAATTAAAAGGTAAAAAATTCAAAGCAATGTCCCTGTCCATTAAATTTCGAAAAGATGTTGGCACTCTTCGTGATGCTGCCAATGGCAATTTTTATCTTGATGTAAAAAGCCCTAAACTATATAAAAAAGTTAAAAGGTTTTATCAAAATGAAGGAGTTATATTTTCTGGAGAACCCTTGGATGATTATGATATGCTAATGGAATATATTCTACAGGATCTTGAGACCGTAGAAGTTTTATGAAAATTGCTTTAATTACTGGCATTACAGGACAAGATGGTTCCTATCTTGCAGAACTTCTTTTAGAAAAAGGTTATGAAGTACATGGAATCGTTAGGAGATCATCTCTTATTAATACTCATCGTATTGATCATATCTATGATTCTATTACTCTGCATTACGGTGACCTTACTGATTCTACCAATCTTGTAAGAGTTATTAAGCAGGTTCAACCAGATGAGATTTATAATCTAGGTGCTCAGAGCCACGTTAAGGTATCCTTTGAGATGCCTGAATATACTGCTGATGTCGATGCTATGGGCACTCTTCGCATCCTTGAAGCGGTGCGTCTCCTGGGTATGGAAGACCGTGTAAGAATCTACCAGGCATCTACAAGCGAACTTTACGGACTAGTTCAGGAAACCCCACAGAAGGAAACCACACCCTTCTATCCTCGCTCTCCTTACGGTGTGGCGAAGCTCTATGGATATTGGATTGTAAAGAACTATCGTGAATCATATGGAATGTATGCTTGTAGTGGCATTCTGTTCAATCATGAATCTCCCCGTCGTGGTGAGACCTTTGTAACCCGTAAGATTACTCAGGGACTTTCTAAAATCTCTGTTGGTCTTCAAGATTGTCTTTATCTTGGAAACCTTGATGCTAAACGTGATTGGGGTCACGCCAAGGACTTTGTGGAGGCAATGTGGTTAATGCTTCAGCAAGATGAACCTGATGATTATGTAATTGCTACTGGTGTTCAATATTCTGTTAAGGATTTTGTTGAAGAAGCAGCACCTTATTTTGGAATGAATATTGTGTGGTTGAATGAAGGTTTGGATACAGTTGGTTATGATAGGAATAATAAAAAAATAGTTATTAGGGTCGATCCTAAATATTTTAGACCTGCTGAAGTTGAATCTTTATTAGGTGATGCCTCTAAGGCAAAGGAAAAACTGGGTTGGGAACCTAAGATTTCATTTAAACAATTAGTTGAGGATATGTGCATTTATGGACAGTGAAAGTAAAATATATGTTGCTGGAAATACTGGACTTGTAGGTTCTTCGATTGTTCGTATGCTTCATCAAAAAGGGTATACTAATATTATTTCATCTCCTTCTTCTCATTGGGATTTAAGAAGACAGGATAATGTTGAGGAGTTCTTTAAAATTAATAAACCAGAATATGTTTTTGTTGCTGCTGCTAAAGTGGGTGGTATTCTTGCAAATAAAACATATCCTGCAGAATTCATTTATGATAATTTGATGATTCAATCAAATATCATTCACTCTGCGTATAAATTCGATGTAAAAAAACTTTTATTTCTTGGATCTTCTTGTATCTATCCCAAATTAGCGAAGCAACCGATTACTGAAGACCAACTTATGACTGGTATTTTAGAACCTTCGAATGATTGTTATGCCTTATCTAAAATAGTTGGGTTAAAGATGTGTAAGTCATATAACGAACAGTATGGATTTAATGCCATCTCATTAATGCCAACAAATCTTTATGGACCCAATGATAACTTTGATTTAGAATCTTCTCATGTTCTTCCTGCACTAATTAGAAAGTTTCATGATGCAAAAGAATCAAATTCTCATTATGTCGAATGTTGGGGTGATGGATCTTCGACGAGAGAGTTTCTGCATGTTGATGATCTTGCAGAAGCATGTTATGCTTGTATGAAGAACTATGAAGAAGTGGGGCATATCAATGTTGGAACTGGTGAAGATGTGACGATTAGACAACTGGCAGAAATAATTGCCGATGTTGTTGGTTATGATCGTGATATTAATTGGGATATATCAAAACCAAATGGAACTCCTCGTAAAGTTTTAAATGTAGATAAAATTAAAGCACTTGGATGGAAAGCAAAAATTGGACTCCTTGAGGGAATTGAAAAAACTTACGAATGGTATAAGAAAAATGCAATTTAAATGGCCATTAATGAAAAACAATATTACTTTAAGTGATAGGTTTAAACTTGCCAAATTTGTTCTAACTTCGGATCGTTTTACTAATGGTAAAATGGTTAAAAAGTTTGAAAATGAGTGGAGTAAATGGTTAGGATCAAAGCATTCTCTATATGTTTCTTCTGGAAGTACCGCAAACTATCTTTTACTTTCTTCCGTAAAAGAACTTTATGGATTAAAGGATGGTGATAAAGTTTTAGTTCCTGCCTGCACATGGGTTACAAATGTTGGACCAGTAATTCAACTTGGATTTACTCCAATTTTTTGTGATATTAATCTTGATAATTTTAGTTTTTGTGAGCAGGATCTTGAGCACATTTCTAAGATTCATTCGGATATTAAATTAATTTTTGTTACACATCTAATTGGATTTTCTGCAAACAACGAAAGATATAGGTCTTTGTTTCCTGATGCTCTAATCATTGATGATGTGTGCGAATCACATGGATGCAAATCTCCAAACGGATACCGAACAGGATCTGATAGTTTGGGAGCAACATTTAGTTTTTATTTTGGACATCATATATCTACTATTGAGGGTGGAATGATCTCTACAAACAACTATGAGTTATATGATTTAATGAGAATTAAGAGAAGTCATGGACTTGCAAGAGAATCTGAAAGATTTGATTATTATGCAAAAAAATATCCAGAAGTTTCTAAGCAGTTTTTATTTATAACTGATGGATATAATTTTAGAAATAATGAAATATGTGCCGTTCTTGGATTGTCTCAACTTAAAAGATTGGATAGGTATATCCAAAAACGTAATGAAAATTACAAAAAATTTGTTGAGTTAATTTCCAAATATTCAATTGATTTTTATGTGCCATTAGTTCCACAAACTTGTAGTAATTTTTGTTTTCCTTTAATTTGTAGAACCAAGCAATTGGCAGATAGATTGAAAGTAATACTTGATGAGGTTGGTATTGAACACAGACCAATTATTGGTGGAAACCTACTTAAACAACCATTCTTATCTGGGCACAAAATTACAACTCAGAAAGATAATTTGAATGTAGATTATATTCACAATAATGGAATCTACCTTGGAAATAATCAATTTGTTGGAAAAAATGAAATTAATTTACTTAACAATATATTGGAAAGATTATAATGATTGGATTTAATGCTCTAGGAAAATTGGGACTCTTAGGCAATCAAATGTTTCAATTTTCTGCTTTAAAGGGAATTGCAAAAAATAATGGATATCAATACTGCATACCTCCGGCAAAAGGGCAACAAGAATGGGTTGACAATTTGTTATTCAATCCATTTAAACTTTCTTGTACTGATCAATTGAATGTTCAATTTGTAGATCCTGGTAGGGATACTATATCAGAAAATGGATTTTGTTTTGATGAAAAATTATTCAATAATTGTCCGGATTGGGTAAATCTTCAAGGATATTTTCAAACTGAAAAATATTTTAAACATATTGAATCTGAAATAAGAAAAGACTTTGAGTTTAAGGATGAGATTTTAGAACCTTGTAAAGAAATGATGTCTCAATTTAATACTTCGCCAATTTCACTTCATATTCGTAGAACTGACTACCTTACAAATCCAAATCATACTGTACTTGGACTTGATTATTATGAAGAGGCACTAAAGCAGTTTGGTGACAGTGAAGTTCTTGTATTCTCCGATGACCCAGAATGGTGTAACCAGCAAGATTTATTTTCTGGTGATAGATTTCTGATTGCCGAAGGAAATAAAAATTATATTGATTTGTGCCTCATGAAATTGTGCTCTGAGCACATTATTGCCAACTCTTCATTCTCTTGGTGGGGTGCATGGTTATCAAACAGCAAGAAGGTTGTAGCATCTTCTGGGTGGTTTAGAGGGTCTAATAATAAGCACCTAGATACTAAAGATCTTATTCCTGAAACTTGGACTGTGATATGAAAGTTGCCATTTCATTTGTTGGTACTGGTAAGTACCTTGATTTTCTTCCTCAGTACTATGAAAATATTAAAGAATATTTTCTACCCAATACTGAAAAGACATTTTTAGTATTCACTGATGGTCAAGGAGATTTCCCAGAAGATATTAAAGTTTATCCACAGGAACACCTTGAGTGGCCGTTCATTACGCTTAAGAGATTCGAAATTCTTAACAGTGCAAGAGATGAAATTGTTAAGAATGACTGGTTGGTTTTCATTGATGCTGATGCTCTCGTTGTTGATAAAATTTTAGAAGAAGATTTCTTTACTGGTAAACCATTATTCGGTGTGCATCATCCTTGTCATGCACTTGGTATGCCTCCTCACGATAAGTATCCAGGCGCATTTGAGACTAATATAAAATCCTTAGCACATGTAACAGAAACTGATGATACAACCGTATATTATCAGGGATGTTTGTGGGGTGGAAAAGTTCTTGAAGTTTGTGCTATGATGGATACTCTAATGGAAAGAACTAATCTTGACTTAAAAAATGATATAATTGCAGTATGGCACGATGAAAGTCATATTAACAAATACTTCATTGAAAATAAAAATTTAGTAAATACTCTTGGTCCAGAATATGCTTATCCAGAAGTCTTTGCTGTGTATTGTGACTTTGAACCAAAGATTATACACCTTGCAAAAGACAACTCCAAGTATCACAAATGATCCCACTACTAGCGGTTACGACAACAAATCAATTAGAAGTATTTGATAATTTTGTAAAGTCAATTAATTATCCGGTTAAAACTGTTTCAGTACTTTGCAATTCTTATTCATTTGAGTATCTTCTTCAAATTAAAGAATATTGTCAGAGTAATTTTGTTGAAGAGTTTATGTTATCTTACTGTCCCTATAATATGGGATGTTCTACTAGTTGGAATTATCATATGAAGATGAATCCAGAATCTCCTTATTGGATTTTTGCTGGAGATGACATTACTTTTTCTGAATATGATTTGGAGAATATAAATGAAGCATCTAAAGTATGCGACATCGTATTTTCATCAACCCCCGCAAAATATTCCTTTTTCTCTTTAAGTAAAAATTGTGTCAATACTGTTGGATTTTTTGATGAGAACATTCATCCAGTAAGTTTTGAAGATGATGATTATGATAGAAGAATTGATAAACATAATTTTAAAGTTGGAGTTTTTGAATTTAGTGGTTTTCATTTTGGATCTGGCACCAAACATAATTTAAGTCAAAGTGATAAGGATAAATTTAAAATATATTATCAAATGAATGAGAGATATTTTCAAAATAAAATTTTTAAAGATGATTATACACAAGGAATTTTTGATTTTGAAGAAAGAAGTAAAAAAATTATTAGAATAAAATGACAAAAACTCTAGCACAAATTCTTGAAGAAAATGATTGGAATGGTCCTCATGGGACAGATAAAAATACTGACCATAAATATTTCAAGAACAATACTTTACTTGAATAGAAAACTTTTTATGACAAATTTTAATGAAAATATTTTTGAGAATGAGTATACAAATGCTCTTAATATTACATCTCATATAAACGAACATTTGCCAATCCTCAGAGAATTGGCAAAAGAATGTAATCATGTAACTGAAATGGGAGTTCATGAAGGAATTAGTACTAGGGCATTTTTATGTGAGGATGTAGTTCTTAGATGCTATGATCTTACTCATTATCCAGAAATAACAAATCTGATTAATATTGCCAAAGAATCTGGAAAAGATATTCAATATGTTCAGACTGATGTTTTGGACATTACTATAGAGGAAACTGATTTACTTTTTATTGATACTTGGCATGTATATGAGCAATTAAAAGAGGAACTAAAACTTCATTCATCTAAAGTTAAAAAATACTTAGTATTTCATGATACTCAAACTTTTGGTACAAGTGGACATGATACAAGTATGACATCTCATTATGGTGGAAAAGTTGGAACTTTGGGATTACTTCCTGCTATAATTGAATTTATTATTGAACATCCAGAATGGAGATTTAAAATTCATAAAACAAATAATAATGGATTGACTGTATTGGAGAAATGAAATGACAAAAACTCTAGCACAAATTCTTGAAGAAAATAATTGGAATGGTAGTCATGGGACAGATAAAAATACTGACCATGATTACATTAATGCATTTTATGATATTGAATTTGAAAAATATCGCAATAAAAAAATAAATATTTTAGAAATTGGAAGCTGTAGGGGAACTTCAATTCATTTGTGGCAAACTTATTTCCCCAAAGCAAAGATAATAGGTATTGATATTTGTGATTATATTTTAGATAGGCATTTGGGACTTGAAAGAGTTACTTATCTTCAAGGTGACGCTTATGATATTGAAAATGTAGAAACACTTCCTGATTTTGATATTATTATTGATGATGGATCTCACAATCCTCAGCATCAAATTTCTTGTATTAAAATTTATTTTTCCAAATTAAAAGAAGGTGGAGTTCTTGTAATAGAAGATGTGGCAAAATTTGAAACTTTTGAAGAATTGATGGATGTAGTCCCTGATGAATACAAATCAAATGTTGAATGTTTAGATCTTCGTAAAAATAAAGGTAGATCTGATGATATGAGGTTTATTATTAGGAAATAATTATGAAAATTTTTGTAACTGGATGTGCTGGATTACTTGGTGCAAATTATAGTCGTCATTTGATTTCTTCAGGACATGAAGTAATTGGTATTGATGATCTTTCTGGTGGATATAAATCATTTGTTCCCAAAGGGGAAAACTTTTCTTTTGTAAAATTAAATTTAGAACGAAGAAAAAAAATTGTAGATCTATTTGAGGAATATAAACCAGAAGTTCTATTTCATTTTGCAGCATATGCGGCAGAAGGACTTTCTCCTTTTATTAGGAATTATAATTATCGAAATAATCTTGTCTGTTCGGCAAATTTAATTAATGAATGTATTACACATAATACAAAAATAATATTTACTTCTAGTATGGCTGTTTATGGTGACCAGGAACCTCCATTTATTGAAGATACAAGACCTCAACCAATTGATCCATATGGGATGGCAAAATATGCGGTAGAAGTTGATTTGAAGTTGGCACACCAACAATTTGGTCTTCGTTATAATATTATTCGTCCTCACAATGTTCTTGGTATCTATCAAAATATTTGGGATAAGTATCGTAATGTGATTGGTATTTTTATTCGAAAGGTTTTAAATAATCAATCAATTTTAGTTTATGGTGATGGGCAGCAAACTCGTGCCTTCTCTGACATTAAGTATTATATGGAACCATTTGATAAACTACTCACAAATTATGATGGGGAAACATTCAATATTGGTGCTGATAATTACTTTACCTTGAATGAAGTTGCTCAAACTGTTCAAAAAATTGGTAAAAAATATGGATATGATGTTCCAATTGAGCATGGAGAACCAAGGCATGAAGTAAAACATGCTTATTGTGATCACACAAAAGCAAAAAGTATGCTAGAATTTAAAGATGAAACTAATCTTGAAGAACTTATTGAAAGTGTGTTTGTTTGGGCAATGAACCAACCAAATAGAAAAGTTAAAGAAATGGAGTATGAAGTGACTAAAGACATTTACAATTATTGGAAGGTATGAAAAAACAAGTATTGCACATCTCGCATCACATTGGATGTTTTAGGGATCAAGAATATGTTTTAAATAAATTAGGATTTGAAGTTACTAATCATAAATTTTATGATAGGGTATTTGAAATCACTAAAGAAATTTCTGATGATTTTTGGCATAATCATAAGGATCAATTAAATAGTTTTGATTATATTTTGACATCAGATACTGCTCCTTTATCGAGAATTTTCCTTGAGAATCAAGATGAATTTACCGGAAAACTTGTAATTTGGATATGCAATAGATTTGATTACAGAATGGAAAATGAAAAGGAATTTTATAATTTGTTCAGTAAAGCAGAACAAAATCCAAACATTAAAATAGTTCCTTATAGTCATTTTGAAGGTATATGGTGTACTCATAAAGGAACAAATTTAACAAATCCTGAACATATTAAACCGTGTGGAATTAATTTAAATTCTAATGAAAAAAATATTCCTGGAAAAGAATTCTATAATGCCGAATATGGTGGAAAAGGTAAACTTCCAGATGCTGATGTAATTGTTCCAATTTATCATAATGATAATATTTTTATAAAAATGTCTGATTTTTTGGAAAAAAAAGGAATACGAGTTTATAATGGTGGGTTTGAAAAAGTGGAGCAATTGCAACAATATAAAGCATTTGTTCATATGCCAGATGCTTTTTCCAAGTTTCTTTGTTTTGAATTAATTCATGCCCATATTCCGGCAATTATTCCTTCAAAAGATTTTCTTTATGAATTATCTAAACAACCAAATTACTTTTTTAATATATGGGGATCTGGTGGATCTGATCTTTTAAAATATGAATGGATACCTTGGTGTGAATGGTATGATCCGGAACTTATTAACTGTAGATTTTATTATGATTCATTTGATGAAATACCATCAATTATTAAATCAATAGATAAAGAATCTATGCATGATGAGTTTGAAAAGGGATCTAAATACCTTGAGAATGACGCTTTATCTAAGTGGAAAACTTTTTACAATAACTTTTAAATTACTATGATAAAAGATTATAACGTTATATCGGATCAAGATCGGGATGACTATTTGGATTTAGAGAATGCTAGAAAACAAAATATTACAATTCCGTATTCAATTCCTATTTTGGCACAAAATTACTATGAACTTCAAAAAATTTTAAAGTCTGATTGCTTTTTTGAAATTGGAGCTTTTGAGGCATATTTTTCTAGAAACATGAAATCTATTTTTCCAAACTCAAAAGTATATGCATTTGAAGCAAGTCCTTATTGTTATGATAATTATAAAAATTTAAACACATCTATTGATTATTTAAATGTAGCAATATCCGATAAAGAAGGTGAAATTGATTTTATTTTGCAGGATAAGAATCTTTCTGATCAATCTGAAATTGAAAAAATTCGAGGTAACAATAGTATTTTAGATAGAAATGATGATACAATTTTATATAAAAAAATTAGTGTAAAATCTACTACTTTTGATTTATTTGTAGAAAGAGAATCTTTGGAAAATTTTTCCATCTCCTTATGGATTGATGTTGAAGGTGCAAATAAAAACGTTTTACAAGGATCTAAGAATTTTTTAAAAAATGTTCAATCTTTATTGATTGAAGTTGAAGATTTTGAATATTGGAAAAATCAATGGTTGTCCACGGATGTGGATAAATTTTTAAAAAGTTTTGGATTTTTGCCAATCGCAAGAGATTTTGAAGATAATAATCAATATAATATTGTATATATTAATAGTATGTTATTGGAGGATGTTAATATTTCAATTCAAATAAAAAATTGGGTTCATGAGTATTTTTCCCAAATTGGGTTAAAAACTGATACTCTTGAAAATTCTGAAATAATTATTGGAGCATTAAAAGAATGAAATCGTTAGTAACTGGTGGAGCAGGATTTATTGGTTCTAATCTTGTTGATCGTCTTTTAGACCTGGGGCATGAAGTTGTCGTGATTGATAATGAGTATTCTGATGCTCATGATCAGTTTTATTGGAATGATAAAGCAGACAATCATGTATTGGATATTCGTGATTATAAAAACACTCGTCCTCTTTATGATGAGGTTGATTATGTATTTCATCTTGCAGCAGAAGCAAGAATACAACCTGCAATTGAAAATCCAATAGAAGCAGTTAGTATTAATTCTGTTGGAACTTGTACAGTTCTTCAGTGTGCGAGAGAGGCAGGAGTACAAAGAGTCATGTATTCTTCTACTTCATCTGCTTACGGAATGAATGTTCCTCCAAATATTGAAACTCAACTAGATGATTGTTTAAATCCATATTCCGTATCAAAGGTAAATGGTGAAAAACTATGTAAGATGTATTCTGATCTTTACGGTCTTTCTACTATTATCTTTAGGTACTTTAATATTTACGGTGAGCGTCAACCATTACGAGGTCAATACGCACCAGCGATTGGAATTTTTCTTCGTCAAAGAGCAGCAGGAGAAAAATTGACAATTGTTGGGGATGGGAATCAGTGTAGAGATTTCACTTATGTTGGTGATGTTTGTCGTGCAAATATTCTTGCGGCTACAGTAGACGTTGATAATGAAGCATTCGGTCAGGTTTATAATGTAGGAACGGGAAATAACTATTCTATCAATCAAGTTGCTAGAATGATTTCCAATAATGTTGTAAATATTGCTCCTCGTCCTGGTGAAGCAAGAGTGAGTCTTGCAAATAATCAAAAACTTCGTAAAACTTTTGGATGGGAACCTACTATGATTCTTGAAGATTGGATTGCTAAACAACTATGAAAACATTTGGTGTATATCATCAGTGCTTTAATAATCGTAAAGCAACTGAATTTGCTATAGAACAATTTAGGAAGTATAATCCAGATGTTCCTTATTTGTTATTGTCAGATGCAGGGGATGATTTGTCAGATCTTGCTGAAAAATATAACTGTATTTGGGTTTATGACAAAAAAAATGTAGGAATGGATTATCTTCCACCAGAAGATGCTATGATTCTTTATATGCGTTTAGTGAATGGTTTTCAAATTTTAAACACGGATTATATTTTACTTATGGAGGATGATGTTCTTTGTAGGGGAAAACTTGAGATTGGAGATGAAGATTTTAATCTTGCTGCAGCTCATGTTCCTGGAAATATTTTACAATTGTGGGACATTATTTTGAAAAAATATAATTCAAATCCAAATATTAACTGGTATGGTGCAACTGGTGGATCATTTTTAAATAAAAATATCTTTACCGAAAAACAATATATTGATCTTATTCATAACTTTATTTTAGAAGATCATATTTCAGATGCTGGATCTATGGATCAGTTTATTACTACTTTATATTTAATTTGTAAAAAAAATTGCGGAGTAAATGAATTGTTGGGAGAAACCCATAGAAATCCAAATTGGCAAAATAGCGATTTGCCACTCATTCATTGCTATAAGGAGATGTATTAATGTCTAAATTAAAATCTCTTTTTATTGGAAATTGTCAAAATTATGGAGTAAAATTTTTTTTATTACACAGTCAAGAGTTTAGTGATACGTTTGAAACTAAATGGTATGCTAATTGGGAATTGATAGAAAATCAATCTCCTATACCAATGAAAGATGTTCAAGAAGCAGACTTATTCGTATATCAGCCTCTAAGACCTGAGTATGGATGTTACTCTACTGATCCATCAATAGAAGGATCAATTGTATATTATGTGAATGATAATTGTATAAAATTAACACATCCGTATGTATTCTCTTCTGCATTTTGGCCTATAGTTCAAGCAGGACAGGGTAAAAATCAAAATAGATGGTTTGGTAATGAACCGATTGATATGTTATTAAATAATGGATTAAATAAAAGTGAAATTTTTGATTTGTTTTATAAAAATAAAATAGATTGGAAATATAAAAAAAGATTCGAACATAGTATTCAGATTTTAAAAAATAAAGAAAGTATAACTGATATGAAGATATCTGATTTTATTGAAAAAAATTTTAAAAATCAACTTTTATTCTTGATACCACAACACCCAACTAGTATAATTTTTTTAAATTTAGCTAATCAAGTTTTAGAAAAATTAAATATGAAAAAATTAGATGAAAGTATAATTAAAACGAAAAATGATATTGGTATGGAAGATTCAACATATCACTGCAAATCCAAGATGTTTCCTTTACATGAATCTGTAATAAATGATTTCAAATTAAATTTTGGAAAAGAATATATGCAAGATTCTAAAAATTTCTACGAACAAAGACTATTAACCTATCTACAAAATGTTTAAACAGATGAAAATTATTATTTGGGGATACCCCCTACATTCTCACACACATTCTTATATTCATGGTGCATGGTATAAGACATTTAAACATCTTGGGTATGAAACATATTGGTTTCATGATGATAATTACCCTCTTAACTTTGATTATTCTAATTGTTTGTTTATCACTGAAGGATATGCTGAAAAAAATATTCCTTTGGAAGAAACTTCAACTTATTTTGTACATATATGTGTAAATCCTAGTAAGTATTTGGACAGAGGATGCCGATTAATTGATATTCGTTTTAATGTTAGTCAAATTAATGATTGTAACTATTCTTACGAATTTGATAAAAAAAATTCAATTAAAATTGATGAGGTATCATATTATAATAAAACTGCAAATGATAATATTTTATCCGATCAATTTAAAAAAGGAATTTCCAACTATGAAGCTTTATATTTAAGTTGGGCAACAGATCTTCTTCCTGAAGAATTTAACTTTGATGATAGATTTATTAAAAGGCAAAGAAAAATCTATCATGTAGGATCAATTTCTGAAAGTAATATTCAAGAACTTAAAAAATTTAGAAAAGCAATGTCTGAAAATGGGATTGATTTTATTCATAGAGATCCTTGGTCAAATCCCGCAACTTGGGAAGAGGTCAAAGATATGAGTCAAAAGTCTTATATTGCACCTGATCTTCGTGGTTCTGCAATGAGATCTAACATAAATGGAAAAGTGGACACTGGTGCTAATCATAAATTTATTGGATATATTCCTTGCCGCATTTTTAAAAATATTAGTTACGGTCAAATTGGAGCAACTAATTCTAAAGCAGTAAAAGGTTTATTCGGCGATTTGGTGATTTATAATGATGATGAATATCAATTGTTTTATGATGCAGAAAAATTAAAAGATAACCATGATTATATTTTTGAGCAAATGAAATATGTTCAAGAAAATCATACCTATATTAATAGAGTTAATACAATTATGAAAATTTACAATAAGGGGATTTGATATGTCAGTAACTTTGGTAACTTCACTTTATAATATAAATCGTTCGGAACTTGATGGTAGAAAGTGGGATGATTACCTTTCTTGGTTTTCCAAAACTTTAAAATTAAAATCTCCTATGGTGATTTTTGTTGAAAATGATATGGTTGATTTTGTAACTAAACATCGTGGGAAACTTCCCACGAAAATTATTACACAACCCTTAGAAGAAATCCCATATTATTTTTTAAAAGATCGTATGGATTTAGTTATTGCTTCTGAAGATTATAAAAATAAAATTTTAGATTCAAATAGAATTGAATGTAAGAGTAGTTTATATAATATAATTCAATATTCAAAATTTAAATGGGTAGATCAAGTTTCAATTGAAAATTATTTTAATTCGGAATATTTTCTATGGGTTGATGCGGGATTGTCCAGATTTTTTTATGATATTGATTTAAATGAACCATATCCAGGAGAATCTGCATCCGAATCTCTAGTTGATATTAAAGATAATATATTGATTCAAGTATTTCTTTCTTATTATCCAGATCTTATTAATGCTGATACACTAAATATTGATTATCTTAAAGATAATCGTTCTTATATTATGGGTGGAATGTTTGGTGCTGGAAAGGAAGCAATTAAAAAACTTTGTATTATAATGGATAATATTCTTGAACAGATGATTTCTGATAATATTATTAATAACGAACAAATTGCTCTTGGATATCTGTATAAAAAACATTCGGAATTATTTGTAGAATTTTTTAATGAATCTCATCTTCATCGTAATTATGAACTTGTGGTCGAATTAAGTAAATGAGAATTGTATTAGAATTATTTCAAGATATTGATAATAAACTTTTAGATCAAAATAGTAAGATAGGTAAAAAATGACAAAAGAACGTAAAATTTTTATAGACTGTGGAATGAATATGGGAACAGGATTCTCTAAACTTTGTAATACAGTTGGTGTGGATGAAAATTGGGAAATTTTTGGATTTGAACCAAATGAATATGCCTTTGACATATATGTAGAGCATATAAAATCTGAAAAATATTCATTTTTAAATAACAAAAATTTTAATTTATTTCAAAAAGCCGTTTGGATTGAAGATGGTGAGATAGAATTTTGTATGGAGGGATTGAGTGAGAGGGAATTTAATGAAAATGAAGAATGGAAAGAAGCAATTGATAGGCATAGAATAAACTATCCATTGGATAAACTTGAATTGGGTGTCCCTTCATCTGGGGGATCTTGCATAAAGGAACTTCATGAAAAACATCAAAGATCCGAATCGCATGAAAAATTATATGAATGGAGTGATCCAGTTTTAGTTGAATGTATTGATTTTTCAAAATGGATTAAAGATAATTTTTTTAAAGAAGATTACATTTTTCTTAAGATGGATATAGAAGGATCGGAATATAAAATATTGCCAAAAATGATTAATGATGGTACAATGAGTTATATTGACGCATTAGTTATAGAATGGCACGATTGGATAATGCCAGATTTTAAATCAGACACTTTACAGTTACAGCAACAACTGCAAAATTTGGGTGTCAATGTGATGCCTTGGGGTTAATTGGCAAATGAAAAAATTTTATTTTGATTGTGGGACTCATATGTTCCAAGGATTTTTGGAATTCTGTGCTAAGTATAATATTGATTCTTCTTGGCATTGTTATTGTTTTGAACCAAATAAATTAACCTATAATGAATCTAAAAAAATATATGAATTTTTAGAAAAAAAATATAATATTGAGCATTTAAATAAAGGTATCTCTAATGAAGATGAACAAGTAAAAATTAAATGTACAAAAGTAAAAACGTCGGGTCTTGGAACACAAATAGGATCATATACTGATCAATCATCAAATATTTTGGAGAAATCTCCAGATTGGTGGGTTCATGAATATGAAGAGTATGATGTGGAGGTAATTAATTTTTCTTCTTTTTTAAAAAAAACAGTCACTATTGATGATTATGTTATAATTAAAATAAATGTAGAAGGTAGTGAATTTGCTGTCTTGGATAAACTTATTCAAGATAATAGTATTGATTTTGTTAATGATTTATATGTTGAATTTCATGAAAGATACTTTGATGACCAAGATTTTTATTTTCAAAAAAAGAAAGAATATGTAAAACTTTTTAAAGATAAAAATATTAATTTCTTTGAATGGATCTAAATAATGAAAATTACCCTTATAGGTCCAGGCATTATGCCAATCCCACCCACTGGTTGGGGAGCGGTTGAGATTCTTGTATGGGACACAAAAAATGCATTAGAAAAACTTGGACACAAAGTTCAAATTGTAAATACAACAGATCAAAATCAAATCATCGCAGAGATTAATTCTTTTAGACCAGATTTTGTTCATGTTCATTATGATGATTTCATTGGTGTATATCCATACATTCAATATCCAAAGGCAATTACAAGTCATTTTGGATATCTTGAGAGACCTGAAATGTTTGGGGGATATGTAAATATTGCAAATGCTTTTTCTCAAATAAAACCTAATGTCTTTTGTCTTTCTGTGGGAATTAAAAACATTTATAAAGTTTTAGTGAATATTCCTGAAGAAAGATTGTTTGTAACTCCTAATGGTGTAAATACGGCAGCATTCACATATACTGACGATCCAAAATATTCTGATCGTAGCATCTATTTGGCTAAGATTGATTATCGCAAACGTCAACACGAATTTCAATCCATCAATAGTCTTTGGTTTGCTGGAAATATTGCGGATTCTAGATTTAATACTTCAAAGAATTACCTTGGAGAATGGAGTAAAGAAACTCTTCATAAAAAATTGACTCATTATGGAAATCTTGTTCTACTGAGTGATGGAGAAGCACATCCTCTTGTTTGTATGGAAGCACTTGCTGCTGGTTTGGGTGTTGTAGTGACTGAATGGGGAAAGGCAAATTTGGATGATACTAAAGGATTTATTACTATTATTCCCGAAAGTAAGATAAGTGATATTGAATATGTTGAGAATGAGATTATCAAAAACAGAGAATACTCTTTACAAAATCGTCAAGATATATTAGAATATTCAAAAAGTTTTGATTGGTGCAATATCCTTCAAGAGTATTATATTCCAAGTATTCGAAAAATTATAAATGGACAAAAATAAAGCGGCATATAAACTCAAGAATATTGCTCCTGTATATTATCTAAATCTTGATGGGCAACCAGAAAGACGACAATATATGGAGGATCAGTTTAAGTACTGGGAGATTGAAGATTATACTCGTATCTCTGCCTATG
>Ga0247831_1002328_pt1 | contig 31222 bp, 22 predicted proteins | sample LaCruzMarch2015__9_FD_192406 | JGI IMG/M metagenome (GOLD analysis project Ga0247831, IMG submission 192406) | Freshwater microbial communities from meromictic Lake La Cruz, Castile-La Mancha, Spain - LaCruzMarch2015_1m | ecosystem: Environmental > Aquatic > Freshwater > Lake | place: Spain...
AAAGAAGTTTTGGGAGTTTATCTAAAAAGATTTTTTCCGAAATTATTATCAAAAATTGTGCGTGGACAGATGCCTAAGTGATAATGAAAATTGCTGTAAAAGTTTGATTAACGTAATTGTGTTTGAGAGTAGTTTCACAAAAAATATCAGCATGTTTCTTGAATCCTGCAATTCATTAAAATTATTTTTCAAATTCATTAAAAATATTTATTAAATTTTTTAATGATTATTTATTTGTAAAGTGTTGATAATCAATTTGTTATTATTTAAAAGTTCAATATTGAGTTCATCGCAGAAACCTTGATTTTGGTCATACTTTTTAAAAACTTCATCGCATTTCTTTGCAAAGTATTGTTTTTGTCCATAACTTTAAATCAGCAATTAAAAAAAATTGCTACAAACTAAACTAAAAACTAACTGTATGAGGAAACTTCTACTCGCCAGCATCATGCTGGTTTGGGGCAGCATTGCTTTTGCCCAAGAAAAAACAGTATCAGGGAAGGTAACTTCTTCTGACGACGGCTCTCCACTTCCAGGTGTGAGTGTATTGATTAAAGGCTCTACGAAAGGAGTTACAACTGATGGAAATGGGGTTTACAAAATCTCTGCTTCGACCAACGCAACGTTAAATTTCAGTTTTATTGGTTTCACAGCACAGTCGGTACAAGTTGGTGGCCGTGCGATTGTTGATGTACAATTGAAAGCAGATGCAGCGGCATTCAATGAAGTAGTAGTAACAGCCCAAGGTATTCGTAAGAACATCAGAGAGATTGGTTATGCTTACTCTAAAGTTGCCACTGAAGACATCACCGTTGGTCGTTCGCCACAATTAGCACAAGCTCTTTCGGGTAAAGTGACAGGTTTGGCAGTTTATAACGTAAATAACAGCGTTGACCCAGCAGTAAAGGTGGTTTTACGTGGTTTTCGTTCATTAACTGGTAACAACGAAGCTTTAGTAGTATTAGATGGTATGCAAACAACTTCTACAATATTAGCTTTGATTAACCCTAACGACATCGAAAGCGTTTCGATTTTGAAAGGTGGTCAGGCTGCAACATTGTATGGTTCGGCGGGTATCAATGGTGCAATCGTAATTACAACCAAAAAAGGTGCTCAAGGAAAATTGAAAGTTTCGTATTCAAACAGTACAAACTTCGAGCAAATCAGTTTCTTGCCTGATTTTCAAGACCAATATGGTTCTGGTTCACACTATTATCAATCGTACGGTACGGCTGGTTATAGCAATGATTATTTAGTGAGATTGAAAGGAAACTGGAGGCCTTACGAAAACCAACAATATGGTGATGCCTATGATGGCTCACAAAGAATCCAAGGACGTGTAGCTGAAGACGGTAGCAAATTGGTTGTACCATATTCAGCAATTCCTGGCATCCGTTTTAAAACATTTGATGTTGGTGTTTCTACAAATAACCAATTTAGTGTACAAGGTGGTGATGAAAAAAGTTCATTCTATTTATCAGCTGAAAATCAGAGAATCAAAGGTGTAGTTCCCGGTGATAAAAGTGAAAGAACTGGTATCAGATTATCTGCTAATAAAGAATATGGTAAATTAACGGCTGGTTTCAATGCAAATTATACACAAGCTGCTTATGACCGTACTTCGGCTGATTTTTATAGTGAAGTATTGAATCAACCAGCGAATATTCCTTTAACTGACCTAAGAGATTGGAAAAACAATCCATTGGCAAGTCCGAATGGCTACTATAATGACTACTTGAATAATCCTTATTTCGTAGCTGGAAATAACCGTAGAAATTACAAAGATGCCAACATTACTGGTAATTTTAACTTGATTCATAAAACTACTGATTGGTTACAATTTACTAACCGTTTGGGTGTAATGAATAATTCTCGAACAGGTAAAGATTACACTGGTAAATTCTTGTATTCTGACTGGGCAAAAAACAAAGCATATATTCCTGAGCCTTGGACAAACGATGATGACTATGATGGTATTTATCGTGCAATTACTGATATCTTAGGTGGTGTTAATGATTATTCAACTACTGAAAACGTAATCAATAATGAATTCCAAGCTCAGTTGACTAAAGATTTTGGTCCATTGAAAAATAGATTGATTTTAGGAAGTAGTATCTACCAAAGAGCAACTAAATCTATTTCGGTAGGTTCAAGTTCACTCGTTGTTCCTGAAGTTTATAACGTGTCAAACCGTCAAGGTGAGTTAACAGGTGGAGAATCAAATACATTGGAGAGAAAATTGGGTTATTACGCCGATTTAACAACTAACTACAAAAACTGGTTGATTTTCAACGGAACATTCCGTTATGACAAAACATCACGTTTTTACAAGCCAACTCGTGCTAAGAATTTCTATTCTTATCCTTATTATGGTGCTGCTTTGTCATTCATTCCAACAGATGCCTTCCCTGCATTAAAAGGGAAAGTGTTGAACTATGCTAAATTACGTTTGAACTTCAATAAAAATGCGAATGATAACGTTCCATTATACGGTCTAGATTTAGTGTACAATAACGGTGCAAACTTTCCTTATGGAAATACAGTTGGTTTGACAGTTGGAAACGTACTTCCAGATGCTAACTTGAAACCAGAAACAGTTTATTCTAGTGAAATTGGCGGTGAATTTCAAATGTTTAATGACCGTGTAAATATAGATTTTTCGGCATATTCACAAACATCAAAAGGACAAGTAATCACAGTTAAAGTTCCAAATACAACTGGTTTCAGTAACTTGTTGATTAACGTAGGTGAGACTAAAAACTGGGGATATGAAGGTGAATTTAAATATTTAATTTTCAGAGACCAAAAAATCAACTGGGATTTCTCTTTGAGATATTCATTTAACGATAACAAAGTTATTGACTTATACCCAGGTATCAATGAGTTTCAATATGGTGGTTATTCTTATGCTAACACAAACGTTATCAAAGGTCAGCGTTTCCCAATGTTGAAAACTGATGGTTATCAATATGCTCCAGATGGTTCGGGTTATGTATTGGTTAACGGTACAACTGGTTATCCATTACGCCAAACTACATTATCTGCTCGTGGAGGTACATTGCCACGACATATTGCAGGTTTAGGTTCAAGATTCTCTTATGGAAGTGTAGCATTTACATTTAATTTTGAGTATCGTGGTGGAAACTACATGTTTAGTGACTTAGGTCGTCAGATGACATTTACTGGTGCTGGTGGTTGGACTGAAAACAGAGCTCCACATATTTTCCCTAACTCAGCTATCTTAAATGCTGATGGTAAAACTGTAACGCCAAACACAACTGTCAATGTACGTGAAGCTGAGTATGCTCTTTGGGTAGATAACTATCGTTTGATTTCAGAAAACTTTGTTAACAAAGCATGGTTTATCAAATTAAGAGATGTAAACTTATCATATACCGTTCCATCAAAAGTTATTGTGAAGAAAAAAATCTTCTCAAGTGCAAGTGTTGCTGTTTATGGAAGAAATTTATTGACAATTGTTGATAAAGCTAACTTCTACACTGACCCTGAGTTTAGTTTTACAACTGGTAATGGTTTAGGTATCAATAATACTACTCAAACGCCTCCAGTACGTCAGTATGGTGTAAATATCAACCTTGTATTTTAAGTAACCACCAAAAATTGAATTTAACAATGAAAATAAAATCAATATTTATATCAGCAATAGTGGCAGTGATGAGTAGTGCTTGTAACGATACTTTCTTAGATATCAATACAAACCCTAACACGCTACCAACTGCGTCGCCCAACTACGTATTTACCAATGCTGAAAATACGTCGGCCGCCATCATGGTTTCTCCAAACGAAACTGGCTCTTATTGGGCTGGTCAATGGACGCAATCGAATGGCTATATTATCTCAACTACGCTTTTTGCGTATAACTTCACCAATGGTGATTTTAACTATTGGGATGGATATTACGATAATTTGAATGATTATCAGTTTGTTATCAATAATGCAGATGCTTATAATCAGAAATTCTTGAAAGGACCAGCAAAAGTAATGAAAGCATTATTGATGCAACAATTAGTTGATATGTATGGTAATGTACCATATTCTGATGCCTTAAAAGGTGTTGGTTCATTAGCTCCAAAGTTTGATGACCAAAAAGCAGTGTATGAAGATTTAATCAAATTATTGGATGAGGCAATTGTTGACATCAAGGCCAATACTTTTGCAAGTGCATTTACAAACTCAGATATTATCTTTAAAGGTAACACTACGAAATGGGCGAGATTTGCTAACTCATTGAAGTTGAGAATCTTAATGCGTCAGGCAAGAATTAGCGGAAGAGATGCTTACATCAAAACCGAAATCAACAAAATCGTTTCAGAAGGCTCAGGCTTTATCACTGGTGAGGATGTAGGTGTTGGTGGAACAGGTTTCTTTTTGGCAACTGCGGGTAAATTAAACCCACTTTATGACCGTTGGGGATATGATGCAAACGGTGCTAAAAGAGCATTGAATAACTTCCCAAGACTAACACAATATCTTGTAAATAGCTTAAAAACTTCAAAAGACACATTGCGTTTGAAAAGAATTGCTTATGCAACAGGTGGCGAGGGCACAACTGCGGGTGTGAGTTCAAAAGCTGAACTAGCAGTAAATTATGTTGGTGTTCCATTTGGAGCAAGTTCTGGATTTTTACCAGCAGGTTCGAGTGCTTTAGGGCCAAGTCTTTTGGTAAAAGGAGCCTATGATAAACCATATATTTTATTGACCGCCTCTGAAGTGCAATTAAACTTAGCTGAAGCAAAACAAAGATTTAGCGATGTAACCCTTCCAAATACCGCAAAGGCTTATTTTGAAGAAGGAATTACTCAGTCATTCAGAACTCTAGGTGCAAATGTTGCTTTAGCAGCGACATTCAAAACTAGCAAAATTGAAAACTACGATTGGGATGCTTCAACTAATAAATTGAATGCGATTGCTATTCAAAAATGGGTGACATTCACAAACTTCAGTGGTTTAGAAGCTTGGGCTGAATACCGCAAAACAGGATTACCTGTAACACCTCAAAGTATTCAAGTACCAGATTCAAAACGTCCAGTTCGTTTCTTCTATCCAAACACAGAATCAGGTGCAAACCAAGCAAACGTAACTGCACAAGGTACAATTGATGCTTTTGCAACAAGATTATTCTGGGATGTTGACTAAGATTTCATCTTAATTAATACTCTAAGAGGGCAGCCATTTACGGTTTGCCCTCTTTTGTTTTTATGCACTGAAATTGGATTTAGGTATAACTTAATATGGCAATACTTCGCATCACCCGAAGAAAATTCATAATATTAGAATTTTGTTAGAACATTTGCCTACTTCAGATTGTTTGAAATTAAGTTATAATTTTGTATGTATGAACATTGTTTTTGCATCACAATTATTTCAACTTAAACATTTATCAAACTAAACTAACAAGAAATGATTAGGAAAAATTTACTTAGCCTACTTTTTGCGGTTTTTATTGGGTTGCAAGCTTTTGCCCAAGACAAGACTGTATCAGGTAAGGTTACATCTTCAGAAGATGGAACTCCGCTTCCAGGTGTGAGTATCACAGTGAAAGGCACTACAAAGGGAGCATCAACTGATGCTAATGGGGTTTACAAGATTTCAACTCCAGCAAACAGCGTATTAGTGTTCAGTTATGTGGGTTTCACGATGAGAGAAATCCAGACTAAGAATCAAACTATTATTGACCTGCAACTAAGCCCCAATGCTGGTGTTTTAAATGAGGTTGTGGTTGTGGGATATGGTCAGCAATCAAAAAAATTAAGCACTCAAACCATAGCTACGGTAGGTTCAAAGGCAATTGCCAATAGACCTGTGCTTTCTCCTCAAGAGTTATTGCAGGGACAAGCTGCAGGTGTTCAGATGGTAGGTTCTTCGGGTTTATTAGGTGCAAATCCCGTGATTCGTATCAGAGGAGCTGCTTCAATTACAGGTGGTGGTCAGCCACTGTTTGTAGTAGATGGTGTTCCCCTCAATGACGGAACGCTATCTGGAGGTCAAGGTGGAGGTTCAGGACTAAATCCATTATTGAATATTAACCCACAGGATATTGAGTCGATGTCAGTTCTGAAAGATGCAGCTGCGGTTTCGATCTATGGTTCGAGAGGGGCTAATGGCGTTATTTTGATTAATACCAAAAAAGGAACTGCCGACCGTAAGACTGAAATTAGCTTAGATAGCTACGTTGGTTTTTCAAATCCTACGAGTTTGATACCAATGATGAATACCGAGCAGTTTGTAGGTTATGTAGCAGCATATAGAGCCGCAAGAAATCTTCCTGCTGTACCATTGAGTAATGACTACTTCGACTGGCCAACGAATGTTGTACAACAAGGGAAAACCAATAATATTAGTCTTTCTGCGAGAGGAGGAAATCAAAGTACTACTTTCTTTATTGGGGGTACTTATGCTACAGAGTCAGGCTTTACTATCGGAAACGACTTGCGTCGTTTGGCTGGACGCTTAAACTTAGAACATAAAGTCAATAAATTCTTAACTATTGGTACTAATCTTTCAATCTCGAATGTAGATATGGATAGGATTGGTGCAGAAAATAATACATTTGCTCCATTAACATCGGCTTATTTACAGTTGCCAAATGTTTTGCCACGTGACGCTAGCGGTAATTTTCTAAATACAGGATTTATTCAAAATGTTATCGGAATCGAAGCATTAAATACTAATAGATTCGTTTCGAAGAGAACAACTGGTAATATCTATGCTGATTTTAAAATCATCAAAGATTTAGTATTCAGAACCGATTTCGGAATGGATTATAATGCTGGTGATTCAAAGACTAGAAATGTTAATTTGTTTACTCCATCAGGTGCGGCATCAAGAGATTTTCAGTATGATAGTAAATGGTTAAGTACTAATACTTTGAAGTACAACAAGGATTTCGGAAAAAGCACAATAGGTGTATTAGCAGGATATAGTTTTGAGACTTCGTTATTTGATAGGATTTCGGTTGCAGGAACAGGTTTTGCTTCTGATGCTCTTCCAAACGTTATTTCGGCTGCTACACCAACATCAACTGTTGAAGAGCGTTCGGAGTGGTCTTTAGAGTCACAGTTTGCTCGTTTCAACTATGGATATGATAACAGATATGTAGTAGAGGCCTCAGTGAGAAGAGATGGTTCTTCTAGATTTGGTGCTGATAATCGCTTCGCATTGTTTTACGCTGTAAGTGGTGGTTGGATTTTATCAGAAGAGAAATTTATGAAAAATCAAAGTTTCATTAATTTCTTGAAACTAACTGCTAGTTATGGAACAGCAGGAAACGACCGTATCGGTAATTTTTCTTCTTTAGATTTGTACGGTGGTGGTGTTCTTTCGGATTATGCAGGTTCTCCTGGTCTTCGCCCAACACAAGTGCCAAACAAAAGCTTAACATGGGAAGAAACAGCTCAATTAGACCTTGGTTTCAATACAACCTTTTATAAGAATAAGTTTAATTTATCAATTAATTATTTTGATAAAATTACCTCTGGAATTCTTTTAAATGTGCCTTTTCCATATACTACTGGTTTTTCAAGTGCATCAAAAAATGTTGGTAAAATGCAAAATAATGGTGTAGAAATTGATTTCAATGCTAATATTTATGACAAAGCTGATTTTAAATGGAGTATAGGATTTAATTCAACATTTTTGAAAAACAAAGTATTAGAATTGCCAGAAGCCTCAATCGACCCTGACGGCAATAGGTTTGTGGCTGGTTCTGGAGCACAAAGAGCAGTTGTCGGACGTTCACTAAATGAGTTTTTCTTGGTAGAAGCCATTGGTGTAAACCCTACAACGGGAGATTTGGAGTGGAGAACAAAAGAAGGCACGGCAACAACAACTTATTCGGCAAATAATAGAGTTTTTGTTGGTTCAGCTATTCCAAAATGGACAGGTGGTTTTAATACAAATATGTCTTTCAAAGGAATTGATTTAAGTGCACAACTCAGCTATTCTTACGGTAATAAGGTTTTAATCGACGGTTTAGGATTTACTGATAATATGAGTGCTACCGCAGGATTTAATAAATCGGTTGATTTATTAGATTATTGGAAACAGCCAGGTGATATTGCTTTTGTACCAAAGTTGAGCAGTACTACTGCACCATTATTTAGTCAATTATCTACCTTACGTCTTCAGAATGGTTCATTTTTACGTCTAAGAAATGTATCAGTTGGATATACAGTGCCAAAGAGTATTTTAGAAAAATTGAAAGTTGTAAGAACACTAAGAGTTTATGCAATGGGACAAAATCTATGGTTATTGAAGGATAAAAACTTCAGAGGCCCAGACCCAGAAGTTTCTGCTAATGGTCCTAACAACCAAATACTTGGTGAATCATTCTTTGCTTTACCACAGGCTAAAACGGTTACTTTTGGATTAAATCTTGGATTCTAATTTTTAACAAAAATTGTTTATTACAATGAAGAATATTAAAATAGCAATATTATCAGCTTTGATTTTAACGGGGACGGGTTGTTCTGATAGACTCGAACTTTTACCTGAACAATCATTGGCTGGTTCACAAGCATTTTCGAGTGTTGCCAATGCCGAATCTACGCTTAGAGGTGTATATTCACAAACTCAGTTATTAGAAGTTTTTGGATCAGGACCTCAAATTATTTTTGATTATCAGGCCGATAATACAGATTTTGTAGGTTCTTTTCCTACACTTCAAGATATTAATACCTACGTAACGACTTCGCCTAATGCTACGCTTGAAGCCTATTGGGCGGTCAATTATAGGGTTATTAATGCTGCTAATTCAGTAATTGAAAATGCTCCTGGTGTTAAAGACCCAGCTCTTACACCCGAAGTAGCAAAAAGACTAGTTGCTGAATCTAAGTTTTTGAGGGCTATTACTCACCTCAATCTTTTGAATATGTTTGCACAGCCTTTTCAAATTCAGAATGGTGCATCTCCTGGTGTACCTTTGTTATTGAAAAGTTTTACTGGTGAAATCGAGTACCCATCAAGAGCAACTGTTGCCGCTTGTTACGATCAAATTATAAAGGACTTGAACGAGGCTTTGACAGATTTACCAGCAGTTTCAACGCCAGCATCAAGAGGAAGAGCAACCAAAGGTGCAGCAGCAGGTTATTTGTCTAGACTACACCTTTATAAAGGTGAATTCCAAAAGGCAGCCGATTTTGCTAGCCAAGTTATCACTGCAACTACTGCTTATAGCTTGGCTGCAAACTATTCGTTTTATGGAGCTGCTCCAACTACTGAACACGTTTTTGTGATTATAAACAGTGCTACTGATAATGGTCGTACAGGTTCGGGTGGATGGGCTTCGTACCATAGACCGGCATCTAATGGCGGACGTGGAGATTGTGCTATGGCACCAAGTTTAGAGACTTCATTTGGTAAAGAAGCAACAGATAAGCGATTTGTAGATTTAAGTACATTCGTTACTGCTGCTGATGGACTAAGAAAAAGAATGACGCTTAAGTTCCCTGATGCAGCTAATAATACTGATTTAGCTCCTTTGATGCGTACATCTGAAATTTATTTAACGCGTGCCGAGGCATTAGCGGAGTTAAATGGTATTAATACCGAGTCTTTAACTTTGGTAAACGGTATTCGTACAAGAGCGGGTCTTCCTGCTTGGACATCTACTACTTTTACTACGAAAGCAGCATTTATTTCAGCTATTTTGGAAGAAAGAAGAAAAGAGTTATGCTTTGAAGGACACCGTAGAATGGACCTTTTGAGAAAAGGTTTACCATTACGCACTTCTGGGCCAACCGCGGCATTAGCTGCTTATGGAAGTCCAAAAACTGTGTTACCTTTACCTCAAAGAGAAATTGATTTGAACAAAAACCTTGTTCAGAACCAATCGTATTAATCAAACAAAATAACAAAAGGAGTGCATCGAAAGTTGCACTCCTTTTTTTTAGGTTAAACGCAGTAAAAATAAGTTTTTACTCCATTATCCATTGCCATATTGTCGTTTGCTTCGATTTAGGGTGTTGAAGTTCTAGAAAATAATGATGTTCCTTTCCAAGACATATTTTACATCATGGCAAAAGGCAAGTGTTGTAATTTTCTATTTTTCTAATCTCAGAAGAACCTATTTTAGGCAATGGTATTTGTCCCGTTTTGAGGGCAGTCTATTTTAGGCAATGATACTTGTCTCATTTCCTTTATATCGGTGCTTTCCTAAGAAAATTAACCCGATTTTTCTAAAAAAAATGGCTATTCGATATAAAAATATAAAAAAAAGTCAAGGTTAAAAATCTGAATAAACAGTTTTTTAACCTTGAATCTCTAAATTAACACCAATAAATTAGTGCTATTAATATCTGTTACGATTGTTGTCACGGTCTCCACCGCCATAACCACCGCTTCCACCGCCACGGTTATAACCACCGCCGCCGCCACCACCGTAGCCGCCACGGTCTCCACCGCCACCGCCGCCACGATTGTAGCCACCACCGCCGCCACCGCCACGGTTATCTCTTTCTTTTTTCTCTTCAGCTTGATTAACTACTGCTGGACGTCCGTCAATATCGGAGCCGTTCAAGGCGTCAATTGCTTTTTGTGCTGAGACATCATCAGGCATTTCTACAAATGCAAAGCCTTTACTTCTTCCAGTAAACTTGTCAGTGATGATTTTAACAGAACTTACTTCGCCATACTCTTCAAAATATTGCTTTAATTCGCTTTCTTGGATTTTGAAAGGCAGACTTCCAACAAAAATGTTCATGATAACTTTGTGATTTGAATGATAAATTTTTACAAAAATATGTTTATTTTATTAATTATCAACAATTTACAGGTTTTTTTGGAAATAAAAATAAAATATTCAATAAATTTATAAAAATAGGCATAAAGTAGACTCATATCTTATCTGAAAATGCAAGAAACTACTTTATAACTTTATATTTTTAATATTTCTTACGAAATTAATTTGCCATTTCTGACAAGAATTTGATACGCATCAATCGAAGTTCTTCTTCACTTGCATCTTGGCTTTCAAACTCTTTTAGTGCCGCCCCGATATTATCTGTTTCGGCAGCCATGAAATAATCATAAATATCATCTTGTCGGTCTTGGTCAATTATCTGATTGATATAATAATCAAGGTTTAGGCGAGTTCCTGAATAACAAATATGTTCGACTTCTTCTATCAATTCGGTCATTGTAAGGTCTTTAGCCTCCACGATTTCGTCGAGGTTAATCTTACGGTCGATTTGCTGAATGATATATATCTTAATCTTCGATTTATTTATGGCCGATTTTACAACTAAATCTTGAGTAGTTTCGATGTCATTGTCATCAACATACTTCATGATTAAGTCGAGGAACGGCTTACCGAATTTCTGTACCTTTCCGAGTCCAACGCCATTGATTTGTGCTAAATCCTGTGATGTTGTCGGATACGTAGTGGCCATTTCTTCAAGAGAAGGGTCTTGGAATACCACGTAAGGTGGTACATTCTTTTCTTTGGCAATTTTCTTACGTAGAGCCTTTAATAATTCAAACAGAGCTGAGTCAAATGCTCCACCTCCCGACGAATTATTGGCTGAAATATCGTCATCGTCGCTGCTTTCGGTATATTCGTAGTTATGGTCTTCCGAAACAGTGATAGGATGAGAATTTTCGAGAAATTTATGCCCTTTTTCGGTCAATTTTGCTACTCCATAGGCATTTTCTATATCTTTTTCGAGAAAGCCAAATACCATCATTTGGCGAAGCACAGAAACCCAATAATCGTTGGATGTTTTTTTATTATCCGATTTTTTAGCTGGGTTTTCAACTTTTTTAGCTGGTTTTGCATATTTTACCGCTAAAGGTTTTGCTTCCTCCTCGTCATCATCCGAAACTTCCAATTCTACTTCTTCCTCTTCTTCGTCATCTTCATAGTCATCTTCGTCGTGGGCTACAAACATTCCTTTTCCTCTGCCATAAACCTCCAATTTGTCGTGTTCGTGGCTACGAATATAAGCGTTTGAAGTATTGGCGGTCAGAATATCAGCAATGTGCTGAACATCAAATCTTTCGCCCGATTGAAGCACGGCTTTTAAACCTAAAACGGCTTCGTCTTCAATCTTGATTTTTTTGGTAGGCTTAATACAGTTGTCGCAGAAACCACAATCTTTATCTGAATATTCACCAAAATAACTCAATAACTGACGACGGCGACAAACGCCTAAGTTTGAGTAAGATACCATTTCGTGAAGCAATGCACGTGCATTGTCTCGTTCGGTAACAGTTTTATCTTTATTGAATTTTTCGAGTTTCAGAATGTCGTCGTATGCATAAAACATCAAGCAGTTTCCTTCCAAACCATCACGACCTGCACGGCCTGTTTCTTGATAATATCCTTCGAGCGATTTTGGTGCATCATAGTGAATTACAAACCTAACATCTGGCTTATCGATTCCCATTCCGAAGGCAATAGTTGCTACGATTACATCGCACTTTTCATTCAAGAATGAATCTTGATTTTTCATGCGAGTATCAGCCTCTAAACCAGCATGATAAGGTAAGGCTTTTACTCCGTTTACAGCAAGTAAACTCGCAATTTCTTCAACTTTTTTACGACTTAAACAATAGATAATGCCCGATTTTCCTTTATTATTGGCAATATACCTAATGAGTTGTTTTTTTGAATCAACCTTCGGTCTGATTTCGTAGTAAAGATTCTTACGGTTGAACGATGACTTGAAGATATTAGATTCCTCCATGTTGAGGTTTTTCTGCACATCTTGCTGAACCTTCGGAGTTGCCGTTGCTGTAAGAGCAATAATCGGAAGTTTATCGTCAATTTCGTCAATAATTCCTCTAATTCTTCGGTATTCTGGTCGAAAATCGTGTCCCCACTCTGAAATACAATGAGCTTCGTCAACTGCGATAAATGAAAGTTTGGCTTTTTTTAGGAAAGTAAGATTGTCTTCTTTCGTCAAAGATTCAGGGGCAATGTAAAGCAATCTGCATTCTCCTCTCAACACATCGTTTTTTACACGAGTCATTTCTGATTTATTGAGAGTCGAGTTTAAAAACTGAGCGTTTATTCCAAATGCGGTCATTTGGTCAACTTGGTTTTTCATCAAAGCAATTAGTGGAGAAATCACAATCGCAGTGCCTTCCAAAACCATCGCTGGTAATTGGTAACAAAGAGATTTTCCTGCCCCAGTTGGCATAATCACAAAAGTGTTATGACCACTTACTATATTATTGATAATGGCCTCTTGTTCGCCTCTAAAGGCATCAAAGCCAAAGATTTCTTTAAGTTTTTCTTTTAAAGTCTTTTTTATCGCTGCGTCAACCATAAATGCAATTTTGCTGTACGGAAAATTATTATAGGAAAGTAATTGTGCTAATTTAGTAAATTTATAAACTTCAGTCTAAATTATTTTTGCACGAATCTGGCTTAATTAGGATTTCTGTTCTGTACTTAATTTAATCATTTCTATTTACCAAATAAATATCTTTTCATAGACATTATATTGTTCACTAACCAAACTTCAAGTACTTTTGATTGTAAATCAAGGATTAATAAAGTGAATACGAAGTTAGAAAAAAAAATACAAAGCGTTGCTAAAAAAGTTTTGCAAGATGAAGCAGAGGCAATTCTTTCTTTAAAAAGTTATATAAACGAAGACTTTGAAGCTTGTGTAGAGGCCGTTCTTTACTCTAAAGGTAGATTAATCATTACTGGAATTGGGAAAAGTGCGATTATTGGTCAAAAAATAGTTGCAACCATGAATTCGACTGGTACCCCAGCGATATTTATGCATGCAGCCGATGCTATTCATGGTGATTTAGGCATGATTCGGACTGAGGATATGGTACTTTGCATTTCGAAAAGTGGCGATACGCCCGAAATCAAGGTTTTAGTGCCATTGTTGAAACGATATCGCAATCAATTAATAGCAATGGTGAGCAATTTGGACTCTTATTTGGCCAAAAATGCAGACTTTGTGTTGAATGCTCACGTTGAGCGTGAGGCTTGTCCGCTAAATTTGGCTCCAACTACTTCCACAACCGTTGCCTTAGCTTTGGGTGATGCTTTCGCAATGTGCCTGCTCGAAGCCCGTGATTTTACAAGTCGAGATTTTGCAAATTATCATCCTGGGGGCAGTTTGGGTAAAAAATTATACTTGAAGGTTAGAGATATTTATCCGAATAATGAAATACCAAAGGTTTCGGAGAACGCTGATATTCAGACGGTTATTTTAGAAATGACTTCAAAAAGACTCGGTGCTACTGCCGTTGTAGGCGATAATGGCGAGCTTTTGGGAATCGTGACAGATGGAGATTTAAGAAGGATGTTGCGTGACCAAAAAGATTTTTCTACTTTGCAAGCAAAAGATATTATGAATGCTACGCCAAAGGTGGTTTCTTCTGAAGAATATGCCGCGAGTGCTTTGGCAATTATGCAAGAAAAAAGCATTACGCAGTTGGTAGTTGTCGAAGATAAACGCTTATTAGGGTTTGTGCATTTGCACGATTTGCTCAAAGAGGGATTGGCATAAGGTTTTGAGGATAAATAATAAAGATTTCGTGCCACATCAAAAAAATTTGGTAAAAAGTACGTGCTAAGCGATTTAAAATTTATATTTACATCATTTCATTTATTTTATGATCGAAAACTTACCTGACGAAACTCCTTTGGATGCTGCTGACGACTCGCAAACCTTACCACCTATCGAAAACAACACAGAAACTGAACATTCGGCGGCTTCCGAAACACCAGAATTTGAAAGTAGTCTAGAAGTAGTACCTCCGATTGAACCACCGAACTTTGGGTCGGTTGCAACAAAACCGATTTATCATGCTCCTTGGAGTTTATCATTTTATGGCGAGGGTTCAAAATATTTTGTTATACGCCTTATTAATGCCATTTTACAGGTTATAACCTTTAATTTTTATTATCCGTGGGCAAAAGCAGCTAAACTTGATTATCTATACGAACAGACCGAGTTTGCGGGGAGTCGTTTTAAATTTCATGGTACTGGCAAAGAAATGTTTATTGGCTATCTGAAAATGCTGGTCATTATTATCGTTATTTATAGTAGTTTTTGGTTTGCAAAAGCCAATGAACAGATTATTCTAGGTACTCTACTACTTTATGGTGGTGTGATCTTGGTCTATCCTCTGGCAATTCATGGAACGGCAAAGTATCGTCTTTCAAGGAGTTCTTGGCGAGGAATTTTCTTTGGCTATCGTGGCGAATTGGGTGAGCTATTTGCTAAATTCTTTATTGGTATCCTTGTTTCAGTATTTACACTTGGTATTTATTGGTCATGGGTTGAAGTTGATTTACGAAAATATGTGACCAAAAATATCCGTTTTGGAAGCGTAGAGTTTGAATTTGTGGGAAAAGGAGTCGATTTGTTTTTGATTAAACTCAAATACATCATCTTGATATTCGCCGCTATTATTTTTGGGCTAATAATCCTATTCTTTTTAGGCTTTTTTGGTATTGGAATGGCAAATCTTATGAAACTTCAAGACCTAACTCCTTCGATTGGACAAATAGTTTGGTTTGTATTCATTTATTTATTTTTCATGGTAATATTGGGTTCAATTGGCTTAATGCGTCAGCGTGAGATATTTCAGTTTTATGCTGATAATATATTTTTGAAACAAAATGAGCAATGGCATGGCGTGAAACTTAATATGTCGTTTATTGACCTTTTGCAGTTGAGTATCACAAATATGCTTTTGATATTGTTTACGTTGGGAATTGCCACTCCTTTTGTCGAAATCCGGACTTTTCATTTTATTATGCCTCGTTTGGAGATTGATGGCTCATTTGACCCAGATTTGCTCACTCAAACCGAAAGCAATTACCATGATGCCTTCGGCGAAGACGTTGGTGATTGGTTGGATGTTGATTTGGCTTAGCTACCAAGCCGACATATCGGACTATCCTAAAAGGATGTTTATGTTTCTATGCCATTTTAGGCATTACTCAAAAAAAATGATAACTTTTTACTGAAAAGTGTTTACTGATAAGTGTTTACTGATGGAAGCAATATATTATGATGGTAAAACTAGTCAACCTTACGATGCCCAAGTGGGTATTTTGGGCAATTCGTTGACAATTAGTTACGAAAATGGTCAGGTTGTCTGGACTATTTTACAGATTGATTACAGTTCGTTTACTGGCAAAGGGAAAACTATGCTAAAATATGGTGAGTTTCCGCATCAGTATCTCGAATTTCCGATTGATTCTCCACTTTTTTCGGCTTTAGAAAATCATTTACCTAAACGCCGTGAAGGCTTTTGGGCATTTGCCAATGAGCTCGCTGGTGCGGGTGTTCGAGGGGTGTTGATTACGATTGCTATTTTTGTCTCTATTGCTGGAGGCGTTTATTTTTTACTTTTACCCAAAATTGCTGAGTATGCCGCTTCACAAATTCCGATGGAAGCCGAAGTGGAACTCGGTAAACAGTTCTACGATAGTTTTGTAGGAGGAATGGAAATTGATAAAGAACGCACCAAAGAGTTACAAGCATTTGCAAAAAAAATAGATTTTCAGACTGGATATCCGTTGAAATTTACGGTTGTAAAAGATAAGCAAGTCAATGCGTTTGCCCTTCCAGGTGGAAATATAGTGGTTTTTGACGCAATTTTGGCGAAAATGAAAACCCCTGAAGAATTGGCAGCTTTGCTTTCACACGAAGTAACGCACGTAAAAGAACGGCATTCTTTGAAAGGACTGGCTAGAGGTTTGGCTGGCTCGATGGTGGTATCGGTGCTTATCGGAGATATGAATGCCATTGGTAATATTTTAGTAAGCCAAGCCAGTAATATTTATGAGTTAGGCTTTACGAGAGATATGGAAAAAGAAGCCGATTTGGAAGGCCTTGAAATCATGTATCATAACAATCTTGACCCCAAAGGCATGATAAACCTCATGGAGCGTCTGCATGAAGAAGAAAAGAAATACGGAGTAGATAAAATGCCTGCTTACCTTAATTCTCATCCAATGACCAAAGAGCGTATCGATTATATCTCTAAAGAATCGAAAGACCATTCGGGAAAGAAAAATGCTGCGTTGGAAGAAATTTGGAAGAAGATTAAAAAATGATTTCGGCTTTCGACTTCACTTAGGCACTGAAATAAGACGTGTGGTTGAGCGAAGCCGAAACCCACTTATGAAATAAAAAATGCTGCCTAAGCGAAGTCAAAGGCAGCATTTTTTAATTCAAAATTTCTTCATAACCTTAACAAGCATTTTGGCAATAGCAGCATTTCCCTTGTCGGCAGGATGCAGGCCGTCATAAGTCATATTGATTGACTCAATAGGGTAGGGGTATTCGTCGGTGTCTGGGTTGAAAGGTATATCAATGAAGGATGGATATTTAAAATTTTTATATTCACCTGTATTTGGGTCTTTCATTCGTTTGAAGTTGACCATGTTTTTTTGTGTAATACCACTTTTATTGAAAAGGTCAATAACAAGTATTTTTTCAAATTTCGCAATATTGACTACCGCTTCGGCAAATTGTGCCAAATTCTGCTCGTTTTTAGGTTTATATGAGCCGATAGCATTATTTTTGGCGTTGCTGACATACACAAAATCGCCACGTTGGAGAGGTGTAATCAAAATAATTTTTGCATTCGGATTCAGGCTTTTCAGTTTATCAATAATGATTCTGAATGAACCATGAACCGTATTATTACCAGTATTATTCTGATAATCCTCAAGTTTACCAAGTGGACGCCCTCGCCACCAATCGTTCGTGCCGAGAAACACAGAATATACATCGGCCGAAACCAAGCCAAGTTCATTGATTTTTTCGGCAATTCCGCCCGATGTCCAGCCATTATGACCTTGATTGATGAATTTTATGTACGGAAGCTTTTCCGTAACCATTGTCATGTAGCCTTTTTTTACTCGATTGCCAGTCTGTTCGGGGTGGTCATTGAGATACGTAATCGAGTCGCCGATAGCTACCCAAGTGATTTCTTTGGGTTTGAAAGATAAAAAACTAAGAAGAATCAGGCTAATAATTAATACTTTTTTCATTTTCGATTGAATAGTGTTTGAAAAACAAAGCTATTCAGAAAACTAAAAAAAGATTTAAAATGAGGCAAAATTATTTCTTCGCTCCGTGTTCAACTTCTTCGATTCTAAAAGCCACCATAAGTTTGATTAACTCAAAAGGCATTGGTTGGTTGAGCGGAAATTGTATCGAACCTTTTCCGACTTTATATGTTGATAATGATTCTTTGAAAGCCACATTTCCTGATGGCAAAGCATAAAAACCAATGTGATTTTTGAAGGCTGCAAAATAAACCAACACTTTGCTTTGCTTAAAAGCGGGCATATTATAACTGATAACTTCTTGTGCTTCGGGTGCGGCTTCTTTGATACAACTACGAATTTGGTTCAGAATTTCGCCAACTTCTTTGCTATAATCAGCAATATATTGGTCGATATTTTGGTAGGTTTTCTTATTCATCTCTTTATCTCATAAGTTTTTCATACAAAAATAAAATAAATATTTTGATTTCAAATCGTGTAAAAACTACTCGTTAAGTTGGAAATTTGTGGTAAAATTATTCAGAAATTAGTTTCCTCTTGACTTTATTTCCTTTTTCAAGTTTTTTAAATCATTGAGCCTTCCAAAAAATATAGGAAGTAAGGCTACGGGAATAAAAGATATTGATATTGCATAAAAACCTTGTCGGATACTTAAAAATATTGCCGCAAATACCAATACCAAAATTATTCCAGAAAAAATAAATATCTTAGTTTTGACCGTTTTTGCTTGTACTTTGAGTTCGTGCAAAGTCATTTTTGCGTAAGGGTTTTCTTTCATCATGCTTATTGTTTGTTTTTGGGATTGACAAATTTAGGTAAAAATTTTATTTTCAAACTACCTTTAAAATTCTGTAAATTCATTATTGACCCAATTTTTTGTGAAGTATTTCGTAGTTTTGTACTTCATTTGGAATCAAATAAAAAATAAGTACGGAATATCGTATGAGAAAGAAAATTGAAATTCTGTCACCTGCCAAAAACCTGATTCAAGGTATGGCCGCAATCAATGCGGGTGCAGATGCTGTATATATTGGTGCTCCACAGTTTGGAGCAAGAACCAACGCCACCAATTCGATTGAAGATATTTCCGAAATGGTGCGTTATGCCCACTTATTCAAGGCACAAGTATTTGTCGTTATCAATACGATTTTGTACGATGATGAACTGAATCAATGTAAAAAACTGATTCATGACTTATACGATATTGGCGTTGATGCCCTCATTGTTCAAGATATGGCTATCATGGAAATGGACTTGCCGCCAATCGTGATTCACGCCAGTACGCAAGCTAATAATCGTGACGCAAAACACGTAAAGTTTTTGGCCGATGCTGGCATGAAACGTGCCGTTTTGGCCAGAGAACTCAATCTCGACCAAGTGCGTGAAATCCACGAAGCCACTGATATTGAACTCGAATTCTTTGTTTCAGGTGCATTGTGTGTGTCGTTTAGTGGAAATTGTTACATGAGTATTGCAGGCGGCGAACGCAGTGCCAACCGTGGCTCATGTGCTCAAAACTGCCGACTTCCATATAATTTAACTGACGGAACGGGCAAAACGCTCATTGCTAACAGCCATTTGCTTTCAATCAAAGATTTAGATTTAAGCGACCAGCTTCCCAATTTGATTGAGGCTGGGGTTTGTTCATTCAAAATCGAAGGGCGTTTGAAAGATATTGTTTATGTGAAAAACAATACTTCGTTTTTGAGAAAGAAATTAGACACATTTTTAGATGCTAATACCGAAAAATTCCAAAAAGCGTCGTCGGGTAGAACATTCTATAATTTTGAGCCAGAAATGGACAGAAGTTTTAATCGTGGCTATACCGATTATTTTGTAAACAAACGTAAAGAGAAAATCGGTAATTGGGAAAGTCCAAAATCGCAGGGACAGTACATCGGAAAAGTAATTGAAATTAAAGCCAATGGCTATATTATTGAAAATTACGAAAAGCTAAACAATGGTGATGGGCTTTTTTTTATCAACGCCAATGGCGAAGCTGATGGAGCCCAAATCAATATCATTTTCAATAATATTGTTATTCCAAATACCTTTAAGCCGTTGCCAGTTGGTACACTTATCTACCGAAATTCTGATGCTGAGTTCAACAAAATGGTTGAAAAGGAAAATAGTGCGGTCAGAAAAATTGGTGTGAAACTATATTTCACCGAAACTGCCAATGGCTTTGAGCTAAAAGCCATTGACGAAGACGGACATCATAATATAGTAAATATGCAATCCGAAAAAGTGCTGGCAAATTCGGCTGATTCGGTTATTCCGAATATCAAGAAAAACTTGGTAAAAACAGGAAATACGCCTTTCATTGTTGATGATATCGAAGTAGAGTTTTCGGAAAATTGGTTTTTACCAATCTCGAAAGTTAACGAAATCAGAAGGGAGGTTTTAGAGCAGCTTGTAGATATTCGTGTGAAAGAATACTGCCGAGAAACTTATCAAATTACAAAAACCGACCATCCATACCCTGTACAGAAACTTGATTTCATGTACAATGTTTCAAATAAATTGGCGAGAGCTTTTTACAAACGTCACGGTGTTACAGAAATCGAAAAAGCATTTGAACTACAATGGGACCCCGGCAAAGCACGAGTAATGACTACCAAATATTGTGTAAAATATGAGCTGGGCAAGTGTGCAAGATTCCAACGTGAAACAATGGGGGAGAAATTGGTAGAACCACTAACTCTCAAACACGGTGAAAACGAATACAAATTGAAGTTTAATTGCAAACCTTGCGAAATGGAAATTTGGGAAAAAGATGCCGAATTAGAGTTTGAAGACGAAGATGAGCAATTGGGCTGGACGGTTTAGAAATAGTATATAAAAAAACCAATATATTAAAAGCCGTTCGTTGGAGAAAATCCAAGGAACGGCTTTGTTTTTTTGAAGATGTCATATTATTTTGCCCAAACAACTGCTTTGCTATAAGGTTGAAAAATTACAGGCCCAATTAATCCATATTCTTGAATTGTATAATGTAGCGAAAGTGAGCCACTAAACGGGGTCGCCCGTGCGATTGAAAATAAAAACACAAGTTCAATATCATTTATTTGGCATAAACAAAAGATTGGATATATATTAGCCAACGAAAAAGGCTTGGCGTTTGTTGGGGAATTAACATTCCAGCCCATAACCGAAGCCTAATGATTGCAATATTGCTGATGTTTTATTCATAAGCCAAATTTATAACGTCCAGCCCAAACTGAAGCACAATAAAGTACAAATGCTGAGGCTATATTCGTCAAGCCCCAATAATGCCAAACCCTATGTTGGCTGCTGTTGTTTTTCTTTTTCAGCCCTTCTTGATTTTATAAATACGATTTACAATTTCAGTTCTTTTGTTTCCTGTTGGCTCGTCTTTAAGTTGTCTTTGAAGTTCAATAAATTCATTTGCTTTGTCCAGAAAAATTCTGCTTTGTAGAACTGTTTCAAGCCAGTTGCCAAACTCTACAAATTCTATGTCATTAATTGAGTAATGAAAATACTCAACTAACGATTCATATTCCCAATTTGAAGTTTCATTTTTGTCAAGATTTAATGGCTCTTTCCCAAGAAAGTGATCGAACAAATATGTATTTGAAAAGAAAGTTGTATGTGCTTTTTTCTCTGCTTCTGATAACTTGTCACACTTAAATAATGTAAATGTCCACTCAAATAAAAATATTGGATGTCCACTGTCATCTGAAAAGTTTTTGTCAAACCAAGCAAAATATTTTAATCCTCCTTTGTAGTCACAGATTTTTATAAATTGGTCAGGAATTATGTATCTAATTCCTTGTCCATCGTGATACTCTCCACCCCAAAACCTTTTGTCTGCTGCAAGGGCTTTTTTGTATTTGTTAATCTTCAATTTTACTCTCTCAATTTGCTTTTCTGTCATATTTTACAAGTGTCTTGGTACAATAGCAGCCAACGTTTTTCGGGCTTGGCGAAGGTGGGGAATTAGAATTCCGTAAGCTCAAATATAGCACAAAAGTTTAATAGAATTACTCCCGCTCAATTACTTCCTTCAGCCCCACCATTGCAAAACCCCTGTTACCCGCTTTGCTTTTTCTGTTCGTCAATTTTGCTTTCGTAATTTTCGTCTGTGTGTCCAAAATTGAATAATACCAAGCCCTAAAAGCAAGATTGCAAAAATAATTATTATCGTATTGAAGCGTCCAAGGAAAGTTGCAAATGCTGTCAAGATTGTTGCACCACCAAGCCAAACAGCCAATGAAGTAAGCAAACAACAACTTGTACCTAATATGAAAGCTAAAAAGCTTCCTACAAATGATTTTTTATAATTTGCTTTCATAATTAGCGTTTTTTAGCACTTATTGAAACACTTACAATAGAATTTGCAATTGCTGAAATTTCTTTTTCAGAAAGGTTATTTTCTCTAACAATTTTCTCTGCTATTGGGTCGTTCAGCATCAATTCAATTGGAAATTTTGCTTCTTTGTCAATGCTAATATCGGTAAAACCTGCTTTGGTAATTGCATTTATATAATCTTCTTTTCTTACTGCACCTGCCAAACAAGCAATGTGTCCTTCAACAGAATTTTTTACATAATCGGGCAAATCGTTGAGTAAAATAATGTCCGAAATCATTATTCTGCCATTCGGTTTCGCTACACGAAACGCTTCTTCAAAAACTCGTTCTTTTTGGTTAGATAAATTGATAACACAATTTGAAATAATTAAATCAACGCTTTCGCTTTCAACTGGCAAATTTTCAATTTCCCCGACTTTAAATTCTACGTTTTTGTAGTTGCCTTTTTTAGCGTTCTTTTGTACTTGGAAAACCATTTCTGGTGTAATGTCCACACCAATAACTTTGCCTGTTTCGCCTGTTTCTCTTGACGCTAAAAAACAGTCAAAACCTGCACCCGAACCAAGGTCTAAAATAGTTTCGCCTTTTTTTATGGAAGCCAACGCAGTTGGATTTCCACAGCCAATACCAAGATTTGCCCCTTCGGGAACATTTTTAAGTTCCTCATCTGTATAACCAATGCTTTGGCTTATGTCTTTAACTATTGCTTTTATATCACAGCATCCCAAAAATGAAGGAATAAATTTTGCTTTATTACTTCGCTTTAAAATTGCAGCATAGCCACTTTTTACATTTTTTTGAATTTGTTCGTTATCCATTTTACATTATTTTATTGTGAATGATAATGCAAAGTTGGACTAACTTTTATGAGGTAAAAAGGACAAATGTCCTCAAATGATTATTTTGAAATTTCTTGTCGTATTCTTGATAAGGTTCTTCTGGTAACACCTAAATAAGAAGCGATGTCTTCAATTTTTGCTTTTTGTAAAATACTGGGTTGTTCTTTCAAAAGTCGTAAATATTTTTCTTTGGCTGTTTCGTTATTTAATACAGAGGCGTATTGTTCCATAATTAAAAATTCGTTTTGTGTGATAATTCTTCCAATATTTTGCCAAGTTGGATATTTTTTATACAATAAATTCAAATGTTCAAAATCAATGGTTAGCAAATTTGTGTCTTCTAATGCTTGTAAAACCAAATGGCTTGGTGTTTGAGAAATGAAACTTTTAAATGAAGTTGTCAAGCAATTTTCATGACAAAAACCATAAGTTATCTCTTCGTCTTTTTGGTTAATATAGTAAATCCGTATCGCCCCACTTACAATAAATCCAATATGCTTACAAACCTTATCTTGCTTTACAAAATAATCTCCTTTTTGTAACTGTTGTTCTGTAAAACAGGAAATTGTGTCAGCAAACTCATTGTCCGTAATTGGCGAAATATTTTTTAAAAACTGTTTGAATTTGTCCACTTTGTCTTGATAATATTAATTGTAGAAGTTAATCGGTTTATGTCGGTTGGTAGTTCGGTAACATTGCAGCCAACGAAAAAGGCTTGGCATTTGTTGGGGAATTAGTATTCCGTCTGCCCATAACCAAAGCTCAATGATTGCAATATTGCTGATGTTTTATTCATAAGCCAAATTTATAACGTTCAGCCCGAGCTGAAGCACAATAAAGAACAAATGCTGAGGCAATATTCGTCAAGCCCCAATAATGTCAAACCTATTGTTGGCTGTCGTTTTATTTGTTTTTTATAATTAGTCCATTGTTAGGTTTCCAATTGTCATATTCAATATCACTTGCAACTTGTTTGGCAAATTCTACTCCTTTTATTTTAGAAATAAAATGCAATGCACCGTCTATTCCAGCTGAAATTCCTGCTGTTGAAATTACATTTCCATTGTCAACAAAACGAACATTGGATAACACTTTTGTCTTTGGTAATGCTTTTTGTAGTTCTTTTATTTGTGTATGATATGTCGTTGCAGTTAAGTTGTCTAAAATTCCTGCTTTACCTAAAATAAATGCTCCTGTGCAAACTGAAATAAAATATTCCGTATTTTTCTTACGAGCTTGTATCCATTTAATTAGGGTAGTGTCGTTTGTTGGTTTGCTGTGAGAACCACCAAAGAAAACCATAACATTTGAGGCTGGAGCATCTTTAATACTATAGTTTGGAATTATTGTCAAACTACCTTGTGAAGTTATTTTGTCTTTTGTTTTTGAAACAGTGAATACATTAAATCCTGCAACTCTAAAAACTTCTAAAGGTCCTGCAAAGTCTAAAACCTCAACATTGTCTTGTAAATAGAAACAAATTGAAATTTCTTTTTTAGGCTTGTCAATTTTCAGACTTGATTTTCTTATTAAAGTCATTCCACAATGTGGACATTTTCCTGCTTTGTCAAATTCCATTGTATCGCAACTTCCACCACAAGGACTACAAACAAAACTATCTTTTACTTTTTGTTCCTTTTTTTGTGCTGAAATATTGTCTCAACCAAAGGTCAAAATAGCGATGATTATAATAAGATTTTTCATTTTATTCAAATTGTTTATAGGCAAGGTGTCTCACAAAAATGGCAGCCAACGTTTTGCAGCTACAAGAAGGTGGCGATTTTCACCACAAATGCTAATGCGGAGAACCAAACTTTGATTAACCACAAATGTGTCTGCGGAGCACTGAACCGCCACTTTTGCCAAACCCGTGTTACAGGCTGGCGTTCTTGTTTTCCAATTCGTTTTCGTCACCAAATGTTAGCCAATTATTAAAGGTTTCGTAAATGTTTTTTTGCCATTCTCTAATTTTAGGTTCAACAGTTAGAGAAATTACACTACACTCTTTGTCAATTTCTTTACTTGTTTTTGGGTCTAAATATATACCAGTTGATTTTGAAGTATTTGTCCCAGGGTAAATTAATGCAACTCGTTTTGCGTTGTAGTATTCGTGATAGACATACATTTGCCTCAAATCGTCTGGAGATGGATTATATCCATTTAAATTTTTCCATTTAGTATCGAGAACTACACAATTGGTTTTGTCTAAATTTATAACAATGTCAGGTCTTATTTTTGAACGATAACCACTTTCGGGTTTCCAAAAATATTTAGATGTTTGGGCTGTTATTGTTATCTGCTTTTCTTTGTGTCTGCGAATACTAATAAAAACGAATTGCTCCCAAAGCTTATTCATATCAAACATTAATGCTAAAACATTATTTCGTCCTTTACTTATGTCTGGGTGATATTTAAGAAGCAACAATTTAGAAATTTCAATCGCCTTTTTATAGGATTGTGTCTTTCTATTAAAGACTATTTTTTCAAATGTTGACTCATTTACTTTGATTTCAGGCATTTCTGGAAAATGTAATAATAATGCTCCGATTCGGCTGTGTAGCTCTACATTTGTATTTATTTGTTTCAGTAGTTTGATTGTTTTAAAAAGTATTAAGTGTAAATTATGTTCGACATCATATGTGGAGTAACGAACGTAAAATCTTTCTTGATGTGTAATATTATGTTGTATATGCTTCCCAAACAGTATATTTCCTTTCAACGCAGTTACGTTACCCTCCTTTTTTCGATACTGTTTAACAAGACCGTTATGTAAAAGATACTCCACTTCTTTTATAAACAACTCAAAGTATAGGTCTAATATAGAGTTTGATTTTAATTTCAATGAACTATTACTGGGAGAGTGAATGTCAAATATGCCAACTGCAAAAAGCATATCAATTAAGATATCACGCCATCTCTTTTTTTCATTAGAACCATTTAATGAGTTGTCAGCTTTTGGTAAAACTTCAATTATTGTTTCGCCAACTTGAATTACACCAACAAACTCATTGAAACGAACTCCATTGTGTATAAGACTATAATATGGAACTCCATTTTCACCATAATATGATTGCAATCCTTTTAGCCTTGTAGAATCAAAAAGAACTCCATCAATTTCTTGATTCAACTATATAACTTGATGCTCAAATACTGTTATATGTTTGCTTTTAGTAATCACTTTTTTATCAGAGAATTGATGGCCTTATAAAATGAATCCTTTGACATATTATCGATGTCTTTTATTTTATAGATTGTTCTTTCCGCAAAGCTTGAAGCATCATAATCTTCAAAGTCGGCAAATAAATTTTCATCATCTTTTTCGATTGTTTCAAAGAATTCCTTACCAATTACAAGACCTATTTTGCCATAATCACCAAAAAAATACTCTTGTAACAATGGAATTATCTTGTTTTTAAAAGCAGATTTTAAGTCTGTATAATTTTTTACAGACATAAAATAACTATGTCCGATTTGATGGTCTTTGTCAAGTAGTTTTTCAATTCTTTTGTTTATAGTATTTAACAAAAGAGGTAATTCAATATTGTCTAAAAAACCGCTGACTGCTTTTAGCTTTCCTTCATTTGCAATTAATATTGGTTTTGGTGGCATTTCTTCAAAACTAAAACGTCTTCTTAATGCAGCATCTAAGGCTTCAACGCTTCTGTCAGCGGTATTCATAGTGCCTATAATGTAAAGATTTGGCGGAACGCCAAACTTTTCTTTACTATATGGCAATGTAACTTCTAATGCTTCATCTGCCCCCAATCGTTTATCTTCTTCTACTAAGGTAATTAATTCACCAAAAATCTGAGAAACGTTCCCTCTATTTATTTCATCAATAATTAAAACAAAATCCTGTTTCTTTTTTGTTTTAACATCATTTGATTTGTTTGTTTTAATTGATGTTTCAAACTCCTTTAAGGCTTTGAATACGGCAAAATAGTTTGTTGTCCAACCAATATCAGTTCCAACTTCTCTTAGTTGTTTTACAAGGTTTGTAATTTCATCAGGGCTACTATATTTATTGTAAATCCTCTCTAACTTATCTTTTGTAACAGTCTCGGTTGAATTAGCTGTTTCACCAGTAGTTAAAATACTATCATCATTTTCAATTTTGATTAATTTTACTCTTGAACGTCTCGATTGAAAAGTGTGTGTTTCATTTTCCTCAAGCTCTGAAATAATTTCTTTTAGTCTTTTAATAAAAGCAGAATATAACTCATCAAAATTTGAAACTGAATTAGCATTGGGTAGGCTATTGGAAGTAAGCTTCTCAATATTTTTAATTCGTTCACAAATTTCTTTTAAAATACCGGGAATGACTTTATATATTACTGGCTGTCCTTCAACTTTAGGTTCTATTGGTTTTATTCCTTCAATAAAATCCTCATAACTCATACTTTGATGAAAGGTGGTAAAAACAATAATTCCCTCTTTTATTAATCTATCGAATTCCTTTTTGATTTCTGTTCTAGCTTGATTTAAATCGAAATCAGGATTTGCAATTGCAACAGATTTGTTTATTGTGTTATAAGTCTTTCCTGTACCTGGAGGACCAAATAAAATTTGATTTAAATTTAATGACATAGAATTATTTGAATTAATTTCTTTAGTAACAGTGGATATTTCCCTTTCATAATCAAATTGACCATTGAAAAAGGGAATGAATATTTTATTATTTGCATCATCTATTTCGTGTTTTGGTATTGCAATGCAAGTAGAGTTGTCATTTGGTGTCCACCATTTCTTTTCATCTTGATATGAACTTTCATTTTCTGCATCTGCAATTATTTCATAAGAACGCTGCAACCAACCCTCGTTACCAAAATCTTCAAATTCGCACTCCTCAGCATCACTCGTTATTTTTCCAATGACCTCAAGGTTACTATTTCCTCTACACAAGTAGAAATAATCTCCAATTTTCATTTGTTTTGAAAAGGTATCACCTTGTGTTTGATAAGAGGTTCCTTTCGCTTTTGTGTTACTATGAACTATGATAAGATTTTTGTCATTAAAATAGTTAAAGGCATCTTCTCCAATGTCTTTTCCACTCATTGAAACTTTGAAAACAGTTTCGTCTGCTTTCAAATTGATTTTGAGAATTGAATCTTTTTGGGTTGCACCATCTCCATAGACTCTTTTATTAAACAAACCATCATAATAAGAAAAGAAGGTATTGAATTTATAAAAACCAGTGTCACTAATCGATTTTATTATATTCTGAATCCTTGTAACATTGTTTGATTTAGAACTCTTTCTTTTAATTGCCTTATTTTTTTCTAAGATTTCATTTAGGGTTAATCCTTGAACGCTAATATTGACACTTGATGAAACTGGAAAGGATGATAAACCAGTATTAGAATGTAATTTTACGTTTTCAAGTTTGTTACTTGAATTTACAACAACTATTCTGTCGTTTATATTTAAAGTTGATTTTATCTCCTCATATTTATTGGCACTTGCTAGTATGTAATAGCTTACAAAATGTTTTGCATTTGCATCATTAATTAGTTGTTGTATATTGACTTGTTGGGGATGAATAAAAGGTTGAAAGTTAGCTTTTACTCTTGAAATAAGTTCTGGAAAAATTTCGTGCAATTGTAAAAATTGGTCATTTGAACAAACAACCTCTTGAATATTAGAACAAAGAATACTCTGTCCTGCATTGATTTTTGTAACTGTTCCAATTAATAATTTGTCTACACCTATAAAAATGGCGTTGTCGTTAATTATTAATTGACCGTAAACATTATTCCATCTGCTCTCAGTTGCATCTTCCCAAAGCACGGTTTTATTAACCGTATCATATTGTTCAAGTTTGCTTATTCTTGTCAGAAGTGTATTTGCCATCTTATCTTATTGTTAATTGTCTACTTGTCGGTTGTCCTACGCTTGCCTGTAACGTTTTCGGGCTTGGCGAAGGTGGCGATTTTTACCACAAATGTGTCTGCGGAGCACTGAACCGCCACTTTTGCCAAACCCGTGTTATGCGGTCGTTCTTCTTTATTCCGCTTGCAGTCTGTATTCAAATTGCTCCTGTCCAATAGTTATTGTATTTTTTAATTTTTCGTATTGTTGTTCGCCACCTTCCATTGTCGGCAACATATCAATGTATTGTTCTATCGCTGCGTTAATGTCGTTAAGACTTTGCTTTGACTTAATCCAATTCTGTGGGCTAAAAATGGTGTTGTTTGGTAAACTTCTATTTGATGCTACTCTCAAAGCTGTATTTAAGCAACGTCCTGTCGTTTTTACAATTTGGTCAACCATACCGTTTGTTTTTGCATTTTCCCAAGTGATGCTTGGTGCTGGAACTCTATCGGATTTGTTGTTACCAATAGCGAATATCATTGATACTGCATACAGATGATGAAATGGTGCGTATGCCTTCATTGTAAGAAGTGTTTCATTTAGTCCAAGTGGATTTTTGTCTGTCCAGTTTTTCATTATTTCCTTTATCCAATTGTTTAGGCTCTGAATATTCTCAGGTTTGTAATCTCTTTTGAACAGAATTTCAAAATACTTGTCAAAGATTTTAGTTTCTCCGTATGAGATGTTTGGTCGTTGTGAGTGCCAAGCAATTAAATACTTTCCTAAGTCCGAAAGGTCAATAATGAAATTTTTGTCTTTCTCTGGTGGTGCAATTTCACCACGTTTAGTAATGAAATAACCTTGATTATATTTTTGCTCAAAAACTCTTTTGAGATTTAGAACTCTTTTGTCATTACTTCTTAAATCTCTTGGTTTAACCGCACTTTGAGAGTTTGTATTGATACTTATTAAATCTGCTCTGTCCCTTTGAGGAATTTCGTAAAAGCGAAATAAAACGAAGGTGTCTTCTAATTTCTTAGCTGTTTCACTACAACTTTGAATTGTGTTGAGTGATTGACATCCGTTGACTACACTTAAACCATAGAGTTTTAGTTTATTGTCGTTAAGTTCAAGTCTATTGCAAATAGCAGTAATACCATTGTGGAAGAAGAAAAAGTCTTTGTGCTTGTCGCCTAAAATTGTTTGCCTAATTTTTTTGTTTACTGCATTACTACTTCCTAAACTTTGTCTTACATTTTTTTGAAACAATGAACCGTCTTTTATACCCTGAATTAAAACCGCTTCTTTCAATGGAATTGCTGCAACAATAACTTTTGTGTCTGCAATTTCCACTGACATAAATTTGCTTTCTCCGAGATTTAAAGTATAATTTATTTGAGGGTTATCAGTTTCTAATGCAAGGTCGTGTCTTCTACCTAATTCTTCCTCATCAACCAACGAAATTATTGCATCAAAGTCTTCATTTTCGGAGATTTCAGCAAGTTGCTTTTGAAATGTTTCAAGGTCTTTTTTTGCCGAACTTGTCAAGGATGCAGTTGTAACCAATTCAAAGCAAACTTCATATTCGTCTTCAAATGCTTTTGCAACTTCAGAAAGTTTTCTTTGAAGTTTGGCATTAGCAACAGTTTGTAGTCGCACCAAATCTCTAAGTTGCAACCAAGAAGATAAAACTTCTCTTAATGGCTCTGCATCTACTTGACCGCTTGAAATGTATTTGCCTTGAATAATAAAAATTGTCTGTTTGTCATCGTCAATTACGATGGCATCAATTTGTTTATCGTCAGCACCGTCAGTGATAGCGTCTTTAGTTTGATTTCTGTCCTGTTTTAGTATGTTGAATAAATACCAAGCAACAAACCTCTGGCCATCGTTAGCATAGTTTTGGATATAATAGTCCGCTTTGATTTCTTCTTGAATTTTTTCGTAGATGGTCATATTTTATATTTTTTATTTTTTTGTTGTACTGCTGTTGTCATAGAATGTCGCATAACTCTCTAATATACGAAAGTTTTGTCGTACTTTTTGTATTGTTTAGTATTAAACTAAGATTTAGTTGTATTATTTTTGTCGTACAATGTTTTTACCAACATTTTTTGTAAAAATATTTTAGCCATATGAAAACAGCGAATCCACAAATGTAGATTCGCTGTTTTCATATAATCGTCGTCCATCGGTTGTGGACTTAAAACTACAAATTCA
>Ga0247831_1002331_pt1 | contig 31162 bp, 26 predicted proteins | sample LaCruzMarch2015__9_FD_192406 | JGI IMG/M metagenome (GOLD analysis project Ga0247831, IMG submission 192406) | Freshwater microbial communities from meromictic Lake La Cruz, Castile-La Mancha, Spain - LaCruzMarch2015_1m | ecosystem: Environmental > Aquatic > Freshwater > Lake | place: Spain...
TTACGTTAATTTTGAATATGCGTTTGGTTAAAGAAATTTCCCACACTAGGTATTTAATTCAAGTACACGAATACAATTCCAAGTATTTATTGAAAATTACCTTAGATGCCTATGAACAGATTTTCAAGTTTGAAAAAGACGACCTTGTAGATATAGATTTATTGGATAAATTTCTAACAGACGAATTTTTCGCCAATTGCCTGGAGCGTTTTATTAGTATGCGAAATGATCGAATTAATTTTAAAAATTGATTAATATGAAAAATAGTCTAGTCATTATTTTATTGGGTTCTTTAATTATGGTTGCATGCAATTCTAAATCGGAAAAAGTAAAAAAAGCAGCAAAACCCACTGTGGTGTCAAGGGATTTAAATGGCCTGAAAATAGTATATTATTCAAATGATAGTATTAAGGTAAACTTTCTATTTTACAAGCAGCAAGACGCCATTGTCACCAAAAAACAAAAGATTTTCCAGGCAGAGTTACAACGACGTTCCACCGAGTTACAGCAATATATTCAGCGAAACTCCGAAAAAGAAAGGAGTGGCTTACTTTCGCAAAATGAGCTAGTCCAAATTCAGCAAAAGGCCCAACAGATGGAACAATCAGCTATGCAATACCAGCAAGTCGAAGGCGCAAAATTAGAGGAAGAGACCATGTTGAAATTGGAGGAGATAAGTAAAAAGATTGAGGCCCTTGGAAAAAAGTTTTGTGAACTAAATCAAATTGATGTGATGATGATTCATGGAGATGGCGGGCAATTGAATTACATAAATCCATCGATGGATGTCACCAAGGAATTCATTGATTTTTTAAATCAAAATCAAGAAACCATAGAAAATGATTTGAGGAAATAATGCAGGTAGCGCTTAAAAAAAAGTCTGAAAACATCGCTGAGTATATCCTGTACATGTATCACATTGAAGATGTAATAAGGAAATTCATGTTTAATATCCCCTTGTTAATGGAGCAATATGTTTCGGTTCAACTACCGGATGCTTCTTTTTTAGTTCAATATGAAAAATGGTATTCTTCCATTGCATACGAATTACAGCAAACAGGCAAAGAAAAGAAGGGGCATATCGGTGCGGTGGAAGAGCTGACTTCTGAATTAATCTTCTTGCACAATACTTTACTTTCAGTTGTCAAAGACAGTAAATACCTTACGCTTGTTGAAACATCAAAGGAATCTATGGATGAATTCAAGAAAAAGTCAGCGATGTCGGGTAACCACGACGTTGAAGTGCTTTTACACGCCATGAATATGAAGTTGCAATTAAAAGTGCGAAAAACAGAAATCACACAAGAAACAGAGGAGGCGCTAGACACTATGCGCATTCAATTGGCTTATTTAGCTAGAGAGTTTCACAAAATGAAATCTGGGGATTGGGTGATAAATCCCAATTAGTATCCTGCAATAGTATCAATACTTGATGAATAATGATTGTTCTTATTGATGGCAAAGTGAAGTACTTGTTTACCGTTTGTCAGTAAAATATGCTCTGATTGAATTATCTTTTGATAACTCGCAGCTTGCACCAAGGTATCGAGTCCGATGTTGACTTCCGTTTGTTTGCATTCCACTAAAAGTTTTGGTTTGAAGTCAGCATCGTAGGCAACGATATCCCATCTTTTTGTTAATCCGTTGTAATTAATAGACTTTTCTACCGAAAGTCTGGAAAGCGGATAATCCTTAAAATTAACTAAAAAATGGAGAACGTGTTGCCTAACCCATTCCTCGGGACTAAGCACCACTGTTTTTTTTCTTACCAGGCAATTAACGTAAAGTACCTCTTTTTTTTTAGTAAGAAGCAAGTCTGCCTTTGGGAAAATTAGTGGAGTAAGCTGTTGCATTACATACCATAAAGAAGCAAGTTGATATCTTTATAGTTCAAATCAAATACTTTTCCCAAAACTTCATTGGTAAGCACTCCACGGTAAATATATACGCCATTCCTAAATCCCTGATGACTTTTAATTAACTCCGCTGCACCGCCTTTATTTCCCATTTCTAGGATAAGTGGTGAAAAGATATTCGACAAGGCAAAAGATGCTGTTCTTGAAACTCTCGAAGCAATGTTTGGTACGCAATAGTGAATTATACCATGTTTTATAAAAATGGGATCATTGTGATTTGTTACTTGAGACGTTGCAAAGCAACCACCTTGATCGATACTGATATCCACTAAGACGGAACCTGTTTTCATTTGTTGTATCATTTCCTCCGAAACTACGCAGGGTGTTTTTCCAGATTCGGATCGTAAAGCACCGATAACTACGTCAGCTCTGCGAATTGCTTTAGCTAAAACTTTTGGTTGAATAATTGAGGTAAATACACGCGTTCCAATATCATTTTGTAACCTACGTAATCGCGTAAGTGAATTGTCAAATACCTTTACCGAGGCACCTAATCCAATTGCTGCCCTGGTGGCAAATTCGCCTACAGTACCGGCACCAATAACTACTACCTCAGTAGGTTGCACACCTGCGATTCCACCCAGCATTAATCCTTTTCCTGCCGAGAAAGAAGAAAGTAATTCTGCTGCAACTAAAATAGACGTTGTTCCTGCTATTTCTCCCATTGTTCTTACAATAGAAAATAGCCCTTCCTCATCTTTGATGTAATCCCATGCAACTGCTGTAATTTTCTTTTTCATTAATTTTTGAAGAATTGCTTTTGGTTGGGTAGCAATTTGCAGCGCCGAAATAAATAATTGATTGCCGCTCATTAAGTCAACTTCTTCTTCGGTGGGCGGAGCCACTTTGAAAATTATATCACAGGTATAAATTGAATTTTTGTCCGAGGCAATTTCGGCTCCTGCTTCACTGTATTCGTTATCTGAAAAGTTTGCATTTTCCCCCGCTTTCGATTCAATCAACACCCTGTGGCCATTAGAAACTAGAAGCGACACTGCCTCCGGCACCAAAGCAACGCGTCTTTCCTGAAAAGACGTTTCTTTTGGGATACCAATTTTCAAACTACCTCTTTTCCTTTCAATTTCAAGCATTTCCTCTTGCGGCAAAAATTTACCCTGCTGCATAAGCGTTTTTAGTACTTCGGGATCTGTAATCATCTTAAAAAGTTATCATTCGTTTATTTTGCTCTACTTCACGAATATACACCCAAATCGTGTCAATTGGAAGAAAGTTGACAATTTTTTCAGGCCATTCCACAAAGAAATAGGCATTTACTTCAAAAAGTTCTTCTAGGCCTATTTGAAATGCTTCTGTTTCGTTCTCAATTCTGTAAGCGTCTAAGTGGTAGCAATTTTCTTTCTCTGGTAGTAAATAGGATTGAATAATCGAGTAGGTGGGCGAACCTTGGGTATTTTCAACACCTAATTTTTTAAGTAAAGCTGTGATAATTGTTGTTTTTCCTGTTCCCATTTCTCCCGAAAAAGCAATGCAGGACGGACCAATTATTTTGGTAAAAAATAATTCGGCAAATGAATCGATTTCATCGATGTCATTGATTACATATTCGTTGGCTTGCTTAATTTTTTTCATTGAAAATAAATGGCACTATTGCATCATTTTCCCATTTTTTCATGCTTGCATTTTGGCCATCAAATTGAAGAAAAGTACAATGGTTGAGCCATTCACCCAAATTAAAATAAATAGCTCGATCGATGTTTAATTCAATGGGTAGATGCCGGTGTCCAAAAATAAAATAATCCACTTCTTGGGTTTTTAAAATTCCTTTGGCGTAATGGTGGAGCCATTCATTTTCTTTTCCTAGAAATTTTTCATCATTGTTTCCTGTTGATATGCGACTTCGTTTAGAAAAATATTTTGCGATTCCAATGCCAAAGTTTGGATGAATACGTGCAAATGCCCACTGGCATACTTTACTTCGAAAAAATTTCTTAATAATTTTATATTTCAGATCGCCAGGCCCAAGTCCATCGCCATGTCCGATAAAGAAAATCTTCTCATTAATCTTCCGAAGTAAAGGTTGCTTGTAAATTTTGGCGCCTATTTCTTTTTCTAGGTAGTCAAATAACCACATGTCATGGTTACCTATAAAAAAATGAAGTTTCACACCTGCGTCGTTTAGGTTTGCTAATTTCCCCAGTAAACGAACATATCCTTTTGGCACAACCTCTTTGTATTCAAACCAAAAATCGAAGACATCGCCTACAAAATAAATTTCTGCAGCGTCTTTTTCAATTTCATTTAACCAAGCAATTATTTTTTTTTCTCGGATGAGGCTACTTGTCCAATTGGGTGCCCCTAAATGAAAATCAGATGCAAAATAGATATTCGTTTTCTCCGTAGCCAATTTTTAATGGTTAAAAATTTTCCGCAGTTCATTTTCTAGTGCTTCCCCACGAAGGTTAGTATTAATAATTTTACCTTCCTGATCAATGAGCACTGTAAAAGGGACACTATTAACACCATACATTTTCCCTACTCGGCTATTCCAACCCCCTAAGTCACTCACGTGATTATCCCATGTCAGTTTATCTTGCTTTATAGCAGCATTCCATTTGTCTTTATCAGTGTCTAGTGATACACTCATCACAGTAAAACCATCATTTTTATATTTTTCATACGTCTTGACAACGTTTGGATTTTCTTTTCTGCAAGGGCCGCACCACGACGCCCAAAAATCAATTAGTACCACCTTACCCTTTAAATTCGCAAGACTATACGATGTTTTTCTATCTAAGCCCAATTCCTCAAATACAGGTGCCATTTTACCTGGATTTAAAAGTGATGCATCTTCGGCACTCTTTGCTTCCGAAATCTTTTTTTCTTTAACACCTTGTACATATTTTGCATACTCTTTAACCGTTGGACTATTGCCAAAAGCGTTAATAATTTGATTCATAATGGCTTCATAAGCTTCAAATTCATTCTCTATATTCATTCCAACTAAAGCAATAATTAAGGCCGGTGAATTTTGGTTCGAGGCGATGAATTCTTGTCGCTCATTTTGATATTGCAAAAATTCTTTGCTCATGTAATCGTTAATGGCTTTTGCTTGAGATGTGTCTCTCTTAATCGCTGTCATTGCGGAATCACTTTTGATATTCCATCGGTCCATTCGATTGGAAAATTTGTTCATCGCATCCGATTCATCCGAATTGACAATATTGCAAAATTGATTTATTTTTTTTCCATCTCCATAAACTTTGAGGTCGCTTTTATCGCGAAGAATAAGATTCACTTGACTTTTTCCAACACGTAAAACGTAATAATCCATGGAAGGAAGAACCCCTTTAATGGTGAAATTTCCTTTTTTATCAATAGGCACTGATAAATAATCTTTGTAATATTTCCCAAAAAAATGTGAAATTTTAACCGAGTCAAAGTCTGCGTTAAATATGCTCCCAGATACAGTTACATTTATTTTGTCTTGAGCAAATACTCCGCTGATAAGCGTTGCAATAAAAAATAATAGAAGTCCTTTTTTCATAGCTTAAAATTATAAAATACTTTTAATTTTTTTAATTAATACTTCTCCTCGTAAACCAACGCCACAAATTTTTCCTTCTTTAGTTACAAGTACGGTATGCGGAATAGAATTAAATCCGTAAGCTCTTGTCATTGGGGATTCCCATCCTTTTAAATCACTCACATGACTAGGCCAAATCAATCCATCTGTCGAAATCGCATTTTTCCAAGCTGTTTCATTATCATCTAACGACACCGATAAAATGGTAAACCCCCTGTCTTTGAAAGTTTTGTACAATTTTACTAAGTTGGGATTTTCTTTTCGACAAGGTCCACACCACGACGCCCAAAAGTCGATTAAAACCACATTGCCTTTTAGTGAGGAAAGCGATAACGGGTTACCATCGGGTGTTGTTAGGGTAAAGTCGGGGGCATTCATAGTCGCATTTTCAATGGATTTGAATTGTTCGTAACCTGCATTAATCTGTTCATATTGTGAGGCCACAGATTGGGACGCGGGAGAATCACCGTATTTTTTTTGATAGGCGGTACGTATCAGATTCAAATAATTAAGGTTGTCAGCATTCCATGTTTCAAAGCCAACGGTCGGGAATAATTCCATGACGAGTATAATATTGTATGGACTATCCGGTACTTTTGCTATTTGCTTTCTCGCGTAATCTTCGATCGGTTTTTTTGATTCGTTTAGTTTTAAACCAAACGCTTCTTCACTCAAGGTTTCTTGTTCCGCAGCTACTTCAGCCATTGTTAATTCAAACGCACTCCTCAGTTTGAGGTAATCATTCATCGTTGAAGCCCACGACGTACCGGAGGCGTTTATGTTGTTGGTAAATGACTCAAAAGAAGTGTTTATCTTTAGTCGATCGTTTATATTGAGTGCTAAAGGCACGCTATTTTTTTGGTCGTTTCCGATAGTGATAACATAATAGCCCAAGCCGGGAAGATTGCCATCGATAGAAAATGTGCCGTCACTATTTATGGTGCTGCTGGCTACAGCTACATTTCCGTTTTGGCTTGGTGCATTTACAGAAATAGTCAACCCGTTGGCATGGAGAACTTTACCTGAAATATTGAAATTATTTTCAAGTATTACATCTTTTTCATCTTCTCCACAAGCGCTCAAAACTAAAAATAAGGACAGCATTAAAATAATCAATTTTTTCATAAGGAATCGAGTTTAGTACGCAATAATCCGTTTGCTTTTTTGGGATCAGCTTTCCCAGCAGATACTTTCATTAATTGTCCCATAAAAAAACCAATAAGCTGCTTTTCACCATTCCTATATCGTTCAATTTCACTTGAATTTCCCTCAATAACTTGGTTAATGTAGTTGTCAATCACATCGGTATTGGCCTCCTGAAATACATTAAGTTCGGTTGCAATTTCTATTGGAGATCTAGCTGTTTTAAGTAATTCAGGGAAAATACGCTGTGTTGCAACAGAGGTAGATATTTTACCTTCCTCGATCAGCTGAATTAGCGCAGCTATTCGCTCTGGATGTATTGGAAAGTCGACTATTTCAATTCCATTTTCATTCAAGTGTGACTTAATTTCCCCCATCAACCAATTAGCTGCTGCTTTTGCATTCTTTGTGTAGCGCAATAGCTCTTCAAAATATAATGCGATCGATTTATTATCGGTTATATTCATAGCGTCATAGTCCGACAAACCAAGCTCGTTGGTGTATTTTAGATAGAGCGCTCTGGGCAAAGGTGGCATGTTCGAAGCCACTAAATCGATTTGTTGCTGTGTTATGAACAGTGGCGGTAGGTCAGGCTCCGGAAAATAACGGTAATCATTTGCTGCTTCTTTAGCTCGCATTGCGATAGTACTGCCTTTTGCCGCATCATAAGAACGTGTTTCTTGACGAATGGTTTTGTTATTTTCGATATCCTCAATTTGTCGAATGACTTCAAACTCGATTGCTTTTTGAACATTTCGAATAGAGTTCATATTTTTGACTTCAACTTTTGTACCAAAAGAGTTAGCACCTTTCAAATTTACGGAGATATTCGCATCACAGCGCAGCGAACCCTCTTCCATATTTCCGTCGCATATTTCCAAGTAGCGCACCAACTTTCGAATTTCTGAAACGTAATAGTAGGCTTCATTGGATGAACGTAGGTCAGGTTCAGATACTATTTCAAGTAGTGGAACACCGGCACGATTTAAGTCCACTAAAGTATCGTAAACATCAACATCATGAATGCTTTTCCCAGCATCTTCTTCCATGTGTATTCGGGTTATACCGATAATTTTTTCTTTTCCGGCATCGTCCTTTATAATGACCTGACCTCCCACACAAATGGGCGTTTTATCCTGTGTTATTTGATACCCTTTGGGTAGGTCAGGATAAAAATAATTTTTTCGTGCAAAGCACTGTGAACTAGAGATATTACTTTGGCAAGAGAGGCCAAGTCGAATAGCAAATTCAATTGTTTTTTTATTCATGACCGGCAGTGTTCCCGGATGACCAAGCGTTATTGGGCTCACATTCGTGTTTGGAACTGCCCCAAATTCATTACAATCATTGGAATACGCCTTTGATTGTGTTAGCATTTGAGCGTGCACCTCCAAGCCAATAACTACCTCGTATTTATCACGAATAGATTGATCCATGTTAGATGCGAGCTATTAATTCCTTCATGATGATAGTCATTTTCGGTTCTTGTTTACTGGCCACATTAATGACATCTTGCACACTTACTTTTTCAATCTTGCCGGGGACGCCAAGGTCGGTAATAATCGAAATGGCAAAACAAGGTATTTCCATGTGTCTTGCAACAATTACCTCGGGAACCGTTGACATACCTACAGCATCTGCTCCAATTATCCGCACATATTTGTATTCTGAAGGTGTTTCAAGTGTTGGACCAGTCATTCCTGCATAGCAACCTATTGCAACGCGAATGTTATTTTCTTTGGCAATTTCGACAGCTAATTCAATCATGTGCTCATCGTAAGCATCCGACATATCGGGAAATCGTGGGCCCATCTCATCGATATTTTTTCCAATTAACGGATTCCCAGGAAAAAGATTAATATGGTCGTTCATGATCATAATTTCTCCAATTTCAAAAGCTGGATTAACACCACCAGAAGCATTTGAAACAAAAAGTTTCTCTATGCCAAGTAATTTCATAACCCGCACTGGAAAAGTGACCTGTTGCAAGGTGTAACCCTCGTAATAATGAAATCTTCCTTGCATTGCCACGACGTGTTTACCTCCCAATTCGCCAAAAATTAATTTTCCCGAGTGACTTTCCACAGTTGATACTGGGAAATTTGGAATGTTTTCGTAGGGAATTTCATCTATGATATTGATTTCTTTTACCAAACCGCCAAGACCTGTCCCAAGAATAATACCTACTGTCGGGTTAACACTAGTTTGACTTTTAATATAAGCAACTGACTCCTTAAATTTTTCTAACATAATTTCTAATTAATTTATTAAATTCATTTTCATTTTCAATAATTAAAGACATTTCCTGAATGTACCATGGGTATAACTCTAATTCTTTTTCGTCAAATATGTTTTTCAAACGCATATAATCTTTGAATGTAGTGACTATAATTGCTTTTTGCTTAGCAAAGGTATCAAATTTTTTATGAATTGTAGCGAGGTCAAAAGGGTTAAAATCGTGGTGATCAGCGAAGTTTAAATGCGTGGTTTCGTAAGTTGTTTGAAGATGATTTAATAATGGTGTTGGATTTGCAATTCCACTAACGAGAAGTACATGCTCGATGTCAGATGTGATGATTTTACCAATAGCACGTATGGGGCTGTAGACAATTTTAGAAAAAAAGACAGGTTTTTTATATTTTAATAAATTAGAATAAATACTCTTTTTTTCATCATCGTTGAGTGTATCAGGACACTTTGTAATTACAATTATATCTGCTCGATTTGCGCCACTTCGCGCTTCTCTCAATCGACCAAAAGGGAGTAAATAATCTTCGTAAAACGGCGACGTATACGTGCTCAGAAGTATCGACAAGCCTGTTTTTACAGCTCGATGTTGAAAAGCGTCATCTAATAATAAAACGGATTTTTCATCGTCGAGGTTTAATTGCTTAATACCAGACCACCTTTTCTCTGCAATTGCTACTGTTATGTCTTGCTTGTGTTCAAGTTTATAGGCAAGCGGTTCGTCACCAACTTCTTGACTTGTATTGGATTCTTTAACGATTCGGAAACCTTTCGATTTTCTTCCGTAGCCTCTTGAGAGAACAATAACATGTTGTTCATCTTTTAAAAGTTGAATTAAATAATTCGTTATAGGTGATTTTCCCGTTCCCCCAACACTTAAATTTCCAATACATATAGAAGGTATAGAAGGCGTTTGTGATGATAGGATGTAGGTATCAAAAAGTTGATTTCGGATACCAACAACGACACCGTATAAAATAGCGAAAGGAAATAAAAGCCAACGAAGCAATAGCATAGTCAAAGTTAGCGCAATCTCCTTAAGATCTTATCATTTAATTAACTAAAATTAATTCGTGTGGTAGTCGGATAAGGCTTGTTCGTCGGCGTAATAATAGATTCTTACTTGTGCCGTATCGTTTAAAAAGTCAATTTTACCAACTTCAAATCGGTTAATTTGTAGTCCTGTTCTCTTCTCTATATCCTCCTTCATTGCCATGTATTGGTCGCTGTGTATTAAATCAATTCGGTCGTAATTTATTGTTTTTCTCGTCTCGTGTTTTATCAGCCAAATATATTCTAGCAAAAAAATCATTGCTATGATGGCTGCATTTATTAAGCCCATTTCCACTAAGTTAATTTGATAAAGGTCTTTGTTAAGCGCTGATGGGGTAGCTAATAGGGCGTTCACAACACTTAAACCAATTACCACAAATAAATAAGTCATTTCTTTTATTTCAATTGCATCTGTTCGGTAGCGAATTATACCGAAAATAGCAAACAAACCAAGTCCCATACCGGTATCAATATCGAGTCTCTTTAGCCCGAAACACAAGAAAAATGTGATGAACCCAATTAAGTAATACGTAAAAAGATAATCTTTTCTTTTTGTTTTAGTATAATAAAGAAAACGGATTACAATTGTTAACACTAAAGCATTTAGGCCAAATCGAACCAGAAGCGTATAAATATCTGAGTTATCCCATGTGAACAAGGTATCGAATGTATTTTTAATAACTGGGTTTGTTCCTTTTGCAAGGAATAAAAAATTAGCAAGCATGTTTTTCTATGTTTTGTAAATGTAAAAACTTTCTTTTGAAACGATTTATTTTAACTTGTTCTTGTTTGTAAAACGCCATGATACCCAAACAATATTTACTTAAGCGATAAGGACGAATTAGTCTATTTTTCATTGCGACATAAAAAGGGGACATTCGATCTAGTTTTTCTTGTTTTAATTCGGCGATGACTAGGTTATTGTATTCAAACGAGTCATTTTCTTTACTAAAAGCAAGGTTAAAATCGAAAGTGAGACGTTCATTTTTTGTTTTATTGACAAGTGTAATTCGCTTAAATGAATTGGCAATCGATGGGACTAATGACAAATTTGAAACGTTATTCTCATTTATAAATTTCAACATTTCATTGGATAAAGAAAGGGTCAACGAAGTTAGTTTCATTCTATTTTTGTCTGTTCTCCCTTTGAATTTATGTTTTACCTCTAGGTACTGAAGATTAGATTCGACATATTGTCTAATTCTTACTTTGAAACGGTTTGTTTTTCCATTGTGGTGGTCGTGGTAGAAGCTCAGTTTTTGGTCATCAAAATATTGACTAAAGTAGTTTAATGTCCTTCGTTCATTTATTTCGACTACATCATAACTATCGATGAGTTGGGGAAGTATTTCAAAAAGGAACGATGTTGTGAAAGCGAATTTGGTATCTATGCGATTCATTAATTTTACGCGGTCCATTTGTTCCAATGTGATCGGAGAAAAAAGTTTTATCACATTATTTAATTGTTCACTTAACATTAATTCAAAGTTGATATTACTATTTCTTATCCAAATTAATTGCTAAAATAATAAATTTTTTTAGTTTACACTTTTTATATTTGCCCCATGAAAAAGCGCATTTTACTGTTGGGTTCGGGCGAACTTGGAAAAGAATTTGTAATTTCCTGTCAACGCTTGGGGCAGTATGTCATGGCAGTCGATAGTTATCCTAATGCCCCGGCCATGCAAGTGGCGCACGAATTTGCGGTTATTGACATGTTGAATGGGGAGGAACTCGATCAATTGGTGGCTCGTTTTCATCCCGACATCATAGTTCCCGAAATCGAAGCTATCCGAACGGAGCGATTGTATGAATACGAAAGACAAGGAATTCATGTAGTTCCAAGTGCCAAAGCAGCTAATTTTACAATGAATAGAAAGGCAATTCGTGATTTAGCGGCAAAAGATTTGGGAATTAGTACCGCTAAATATCGTTATGCAAGCAGTTTGGAGGAATTAAAAGCGGGTGTTGCTTTTTGTGGCTTGCCGTGTGTAGTTAAACCGCTTATGTCTAGTTCGGGAAAGGGACAAAGTACCATTCGTTCGCTTGATGCTATTGAAAGTGCTTGGAACTATGCCATGGAAGGTTCTCGGGGTGACGTAAAGGAGGTAATTGTGGAGGCGTTTATTGATTTTGACTACGAGATAACACTATTAACACTTACTCAAAAAAATGGTAAAACGCTTTTTTGTCCACCAATTGGCCATCGTCAAGAACGAGGTGATTATCAGGAAAGTTGGCAACCGATGCCGATGCCCGCTAATTTTCTTGCTGAGGCACAAGAGATGGCTAGATCAGTCACCACAGCTCTAGGGGGAAATGGTATTTGGGGTGTTGAGTTTTTTATTACAAAAACGGGTGCTGTATTTTCTGAGTTGTCGCCTCGGCCGCACGATACGGGTATGGTTACCTTAGCACGCACGCAAAATTTTTCTGAGTTTGAATTGCATGCAAGAGCCATTTTGGGAATACCGGTTAATGAAATTATTTTGGAAAGAAATGGTGCGAGCGCAGTTATTTTAGCAACAGATAACAAGGAGGATATACCAATTATTTCTGGACTAGAAGACGCAGCCAAATACGCCAATTCAGATGTTCGTATATTTGGAAAACCTTCCACTCGAGTAAATAGGCGAATGGGTGTTTCCTTGGCCTATGGACAGCAAGCTGTTGAAGAGTTGGTTCAAAAGGCGAAAGAGGTTGCTAACACTATTAAAATTAATTAAATGAAATACTTATTTGGGATTGTCTTTACAATTGTATCTTATTGTTCTTGGTCGATAGAGCTCGTTTATTCATTACGTATGCCCAAACCTCAAAATCATTATTATGAGTTGGAGATGGATGTGACTCAACTAAACCAAAAATCATTGGTCTTGAAGTTGCCGGTTTGGGCACCTGGCTCTTATTTAGTGCGTGAATTTGCTAAAAACATTAATCTTGTCAAGGCATTTGACGAGAAGGGAAAAGAACTCTTGGTCAATAAACTAGCAAAAAATGCTTGGGAGATTAATACGTCTGGTTTAAAGTCATTGAAAATCAAATATGAAGTTTATGCCTTTGAATTATCGGTTAGAACTTCATTTTTAGATTTAACGCACGGATACGTTTCTGGATCTGGCGTTTTTATGTACGTTGACAATACCAAAAACACAAAAGGTGCTTTACGGGTCTATCCGTTCGAGAAATTCAAAAAAATAAGTACTGCTTTACCACTTGCCCCGCTTGAAAAACAGGGCAGCGGTTACCAAAGTTTTACATTTGATCATTATGATCATTTGGTAGATTGTCCAATCGAAATCGGTAATCAACAAGTATTTTTATTTAGCGCCGCAGGTGTAAAGCATACGGTGGCTATGTATGGTGAAGCCAATTTTAATGTGCCGCAATTACAAAAGGATATGGCTAAAATTATTGAGGCGGAAACAGCTGTTTTTGGTTTCAACCCCAACAAGGAGTACCTATTTATTATTCATAATGTGGTTGATGGTCAGGGAGGATTAGAACATTCCAATTCAACGACATTAAGTGTTAATCGTTGGACTTATTCCGGTGCGGAGTACCTTGGTTTTTTAAACTTGGTCGCTCATGAATATTTCCATTTATGGAATGTAAAACGAATCAGACCAATAGAGCTTGGGCCGTTTGATTACGACAATGAGGTGTATACATCATTATTGTGGGTCATGGAGGGTTTTACCTCTTATTATGATGAACTTATTATGCTAAGGACCGGTTATTATACACAAGCCGAATTCCTTACTAAAATGCAAAGTTTGATAAACTACGCGGAGGGTAGTGTAGGTTCACGGATTCAACCTGTCGCACACGCTAGTTTTGATGCTTGGATTAAAGCGTATCGACCTAACGAGAACAGCGCGAATACCACCATGTCCTATTATTCTAAGGGTTCCGTTCTTGCTGCAGTGTTTGATGCAATCATCATCAATAAATACAATGGTAAAAAATCCTTGGATGATTTTATGCAACACCTATATAAAACGTACCATGAAAAATTAAAACGCGGTTTTACGGAAGCAGAATTTAAGAATGAACTGGCTGCTTTTACTGGCGAAAATATGAATGATTTTTTTAGTCGGTATATTTACGGCACTGAGATTATTCCTTTCGATAATTATTTTTCAAAAATTGGTGTAACGGTAAAGCAAAATACATTAACCAAGCCCTCATTTGGTGCCACGGTGCAAAATGTTGGTGGTAAAGTAATTGTGAAAAGTATTCGTGCTACTTCGGCGGCTGAGAACGCTGGTTTGAGTGTAAATGATGAGGTGGTCGGCTGCAACGGTTTCCGTGTTGATCAAGCAATGTTTGATGCGATGATAAATGGTTTAGTCACTGACGATGAGGTGGAGGTTTTAGTGGCTCGCGACGAATTATTATTTTCCATCGACGTTAAAATAACAAACTATACCCGTCCCCAGTTTTTTGTAACCCCAAGTAATACGGTTGATGAACTGGCAAAATTTAATTATTGGTTGCGCTAATACTACGTGTTTATTCTTCCAACACTTGCAATTTAGCGAATCCCAACAACATTGTTTTACTGCCATGATTTGGAAAAAATATGATGGCTTTTTGATCGGTATCTGTATTTTCCAATTGAGTTACCCTCCCTTTACCAAAGCGATCATGGATAACATTCGTTCCAACTCTTATCTTTAGGTTTTCAATTTTATTGCTAGACGAATTGTTAGGTAGTTTGTCAATGGGTGTTAAGCTGGGGGACACTGTATTTAAGGGCTTGTTAAGTCCTCCTCTTAATTTTGTTTCAAACCCACCACCCATAAGTGATCTTCCTTGTCCTCGCATTGGCGTTTCAAATTCGAGGTGTTGTTCGTCAATTTCATCGATAAATCGACTTGGTTCACACATAATTTGTTGCCCCCAAATAAACCTGGAACTCGAATAAGAAAGCGTACAGGTTAGCATGGCTCGTGTTATTGAAACATAAAATAACCGTCGTTCTTCTTCCAATTCTTCGCGATTGTTAAGTGCCATCTGAGAAGGGAAAAGATTTTCCTCCAAGCCAACCACAAAAACATGAGGATATTCCAGTCCTTTGCTAGCATGAATCGTCATAAGTGACACATGATTTTTATCCTCTGGCTTTTCTTGATCTGTATCCGTTAGAAGCGCAACATCAACCATAAAATCGGCCAAGGTTTTTAGTTCGTCGTCATCTTCGCCCGACTTAACGAATTCTTGAATACCTGCAAGTAATTCATCCACGTTTTGAAGGCGTTCTACTTCTTCAATTCCTTTTATTTTATCGTCGCTTAGTTCTTTAAAAATACCGGTCGATTTGGTGATGTGTTCAGCCAATGAAAAGGCGTCTATTTTATTAATTTCAGCACCAAAACTGTTAATCATAGTGATAAATTCGTAGATGCGATTCTTTGTTGGCATGTTTATGTCGGCAGGGTAACTTTGAAAGTCATTAATCACTTCCCACATGCTCACCCCATGCTTGTTTGCGCTTATAATTATATTTTCAATACTTGTCTTTCCAATAGCTCTTTTAGGATAATTGATAACACGTTTTAGTGCCTCTTCATCCCTTGGATTTCCTGCTAGTCGGAAGTAGGCAAGAATATCTTTAATTTCCTTGCGTTGGTAAAAGGAAATGCCGCCATATATTTTGTAAGGAATATTTAGTTTTCGTAGCGACTCTTCAAAGGACCTGGATTGTTTGTTTGTTCGGTATAAAATGGCAAAATCATTAAAAGTAGGCGATGACGATTGTTTTAAATCGAATATTTTGTTGGATATTACCTTTCCCTCCTCATTGTCTGTTAACGTGCGAACAACGGCTATTTTTTTACCAATGGAATTGTCTGTCCAAACGTGTTTGGTTATTTGATCTTTATTTCTTTTGATAACGCTATTGGCCGCTTCTACGATGTGTTTGGAACTACGATAATTCTGTTCTAGTTTAAAAAGTTTGAAGTCCGGGTAATCTTTTCTGAAATTTAATATATTTTGAATATTTGCTCCACGAAATGAATAAATACTTTGTGCATCGTCTCCTACAACACAAATGTTTTCGTAAGCTGCAGCGAGTTTCTTAACAATTAGGTATTGCGCATAGTTCGTATCTTGGTATTCATCCACAAGTATGAAGCGAAATTTTTGCTGATAATAATGCAGTACATCCGGAAAATCGCGAAGTAATACATTTGTAAAGTATAGCAAATCATCAAAGTCCATGGCGCCTGCTCGTTGGCAACGGTTGGCGTATATTCGGTAAATAGTGGCCATTTCATTTCGTTTCGACTGCACATCTTCCTGTCTAATTTCAGCATTGTCTGCATAAGCCTCTGGGGAAATTAAATTATTTTTTGCTGTTGAAATTCTTCCTAAAACATGTCCAGGTTTGTAGGTTTTGTCATCTAGGTTGTTTTCTTTGATAATATCCTTGATTAAACTTTTACTATCTTGTGTATCGTATATTGCAAAATTGCTAGGAAATCCTATTCGATCTGCATTGTATCGTAAGATTTTTGAAAAGACCGAGTGAAATGTACCCATGGTGATGTTTTTCGCATCTGATCCACCGCATATCTTCCCGATGCGACCAGACATTTCCTTGGCTGCTTTGTTAGTAAATGTAAGTGAGAGTATATTAAAAGGATCAATATCATTTTCTATCATATGCGCGATTCGATAGGTAAGAACCCTTGTTTTTCCGGATCCTGCACCCGCAATTACCATGGTAGGACCAGATATATTTTCAACCGCAATGCGTTGACTTTCGTTTAATTCTTCGAGATAAGACATGATTGTTTTATTATTTCAAAAGTACAAATAATTTCTTTCCCATATTTGACGGAAGAAACTAGTTTTTAACAAAGCTAAATGCACCTTATATTTGCGCTATGGCACCCCTTAAATTATGGTTTAGTTTATTTGACTTATCTTTTAATTATAAAGGAAAGGAGCCTTCGTTTTATCCATCTACTTCGTTTTTATGGGCAGCTGATTTTGAAAAACACTACGATCTAATTTTGGAGGAGTTGACTCAATTTCTCGTCGCCGAAGCACCCAAACCTTACTTTAAGGGGGAAATGGTGAATAAAACGAATGCCTATCGAACGATTTCGCTTCGTTGGTGGGATTTGGAATTTAGAAAAAATCAAGGTGCTTTTCCAGTTACGAGCAGCCTGCTTTTGAAGTATCCTGAAATTACGACGCTTTCATTTAATTTTTTATCGCCAAATTCGGCAATTGCTCCTCATTGTGGGGATACCAATGCCATTTATAGATGTCATTTTGGATTAAAAATTCCTAATGCATCGTTGGGTAGTGGGCTTAGTGTTAATGGGGAACGAGTAGGCTGGGTGCAAGGTAAATGGTTGATTTTTATGGATGCGTTTTTGCATGAATCTGTCAATGATGCTGACGAGGAACGAATTATTATGTTGATGGATGTGCTTCGTCCCGAGTTTGTTTCAAAAAGAGAGTGGATTAATTCAGTTGTATTGACTTCTTTGTTTCTTCAAAAACGCGCCGTTCGATTCGCTAACATTTACCGGTGTCCTCAATGGCTAGTTAGTGGCGTGGCATTTTGTTTGCTTCCATTTTCATATTTAAGTAGAAAATTGGCTAATTTATTATGTTGGTATTGAGGGTTGCAACAAGATAAAATTGAACTTTATGTAAGCATAAATAGTGAAGTATTGAGCAGTTGTCAAAATAATCATTTATTAATTTGAAAATATCCGAAACTTATTTAGTGACCAATCGTTGAAACCCCGTTGCTTCAGGGTTAAAAGCTACACTAATAATTACCTAATTTAATATTTCACCTAAAAAAAGTACGTAAATGAGAACTCGCTACATTGACTTGATAGACCAAACGTTTGATTTTCCTCAAAATGAGTTTAATTTAAGCGAAGATCGTTTGTTTTTTCATGGAATTGACTTAATGCGCTTAATTAATGAGTACGGAACACCGTTAAAGTTTAATTACCTCCCCCAAATTTCAAATAACATACAACGTTCTAAAGGTTGGTTTCGCGAGGCAATTAATAACTTGGGGTACACCGGAAAATACCATTATTCTTATTGTACTAAAAGCAATCACTTTTCTTTTGTTCTCGATGAGGTAATGAAGAACGATGTTCACATTGAAACTTCATCTGCTTTCGACATTGATATAGTGTTCAAATTGATTGAGGAAGGTAAATTGGATAAAGGAAAGTTTGTTATTTGTAACGGTTACAAGCCTAAGTTGTATTTGGACAATATGATTAAGTTGATGAACTTGGATCACGTTCAAGTCATTCCTGTTGTAGATAATACCGATGAATTAAGTCAATTATTGTCGCGCACAGAAAGAGAAATTAGCATCGGTATTCGAATAGCTTCTGAAGAGGAGCCTAAGTTTGAATTTTACACTTCTAGATTGGGAATTCGATACCGCGAAATTGTTCCTTTTTACAAAGCTATTCTTCAGGAAAATCCGAGGGTAAAAGTTAAAATGCTTCACTTTTTTATAAATACGGGTATTAATGATACAGCCTATTATTGGAATGAATTGACGAAGTGTTTACGTATTTACAGCGATCTTAAAAAGTTATGTCCTGAGTTGGACTTATTAAATATTGGTGGCGGTTTTCCTATTAAAAAGTCGTTGGCATTTGATTTTGACTATGCTTATATGGTGCGTGAAATTTTGACTCAAGTAAAACGAGTATGCGCCGACAACGACATTCCTGAACCTAACATCGTAACAGAGTTTGGGTCATTTACTGTAGGGGAGAGCGGTGGAGCTATTTTCAATATTCTCCATCAAAAACAACAGAACGACCGGGAGAAATGGAACATGATTGATTCTTCTTTTATGACAAATCTTCCGGATACTTGGGCAATTAACCAACGGTTTATTTTATTGCCAATTAATAGATGGAATGATGATTATGAGCGTGTACTTTTGGGTGGTTTAACTTGCGATAGCGATGATTACTACAATTCAGAGCAACATTCTAACGCAATTTACTTACCAAAGTTTGACAAAAACAAGGAATTATTTATTGGGTTTTTTAATACTGGCGCTTACCAAGAAACGATAGGTGGATTTGGTGGATTAAAACATTGTTTAATTCCTGAACCGAAGCATATTTTAATAAACCGCGACGAAAATGGTAAAATTCAGACAAGCATGTTTAGTCAAGAACAAACTGCACAAGATTATTTACAAATTCTCGGATACAATACAAGTAAATAAAGTTACTTAAGTATTAATTATTGTACATTTGCACTCCAAAAAAAAGAAACATGTTAGTTAATCGAATTATTTTAAAGTCAAATACAAAATTCTCAAATTACATAGCCTCTTGGTCCACAGCAAATTGCAATGATCTAATGCAATTAACAGATCGAAATTTAGTCGTTTCCACAATTGATGCTTTTTTAATTATAAATCAAAACCAAGTGCTCAATCAAGAAACCCAAGAATTGCGTAATCAATTTGATACACTTCAGAAACCGATTTTACATATCGATATCAATGGGACATTATCAGTTGCAAAGTCTAATTTGGCCTTGTGGATTGATCGTAACAAGTGTAGCTCAATAATGATCATGGGGTCTGACGATTTGATAAACAACATTAATTTGGAGCGTTTTTTAGAAAGTATAAATAGCTAATCGCGTAATTTTACACCCAGCTTTTTCTCCAGGTTTTTTCTGATATTATTCATACAAAAGTCAATTGCAACATCAGTTAATGTATTTTCATTGTCTTGAAATTGAAAAGATATAGCATACGACTTCTTACCTTTTTCAATTTTATCGCCTTCGTAGACATCAAATAAATTGACTTGCTTTAATAAAACTTTTTCAGTTTGAAGTGCAATGCGTTCGATCTCTAGGTAGTTTGTGGCAGTGTCGAGTAGCAAGGAAAAATCTCTTCTCACCTCGAACGTTTTCGGTAATGGCTTAAAAATTACTTTTCTTTTTTCTGCCATTTCTACAAGTTTGTCCCATTGAATAATGGCTATAAAAACGTCATTTCTCAAGCTAAATTTATTTTTAAACGATTGCTTAATCGATCCTATTTCTATTACTTTCTCCTTATTTATCTCATATTGCATTCCATGTGAAAAGTAAGCATGTGCTGATAGTTCGGATTCTTCCATTGTAAATTCTCCCAAACGATTTAATAGCGAAATAAGGTGACCTTTTAAGGTGTAAAAAGAGTTCTCTAATGAATTATTATTCCAGCCCTCTATTTCTTTTTTACCAGTTAAACAAAGCGCTAATTGATTGGATTGAATATACTTGTCACCATTTTGAGAATAGCATGCACCGAATTCAAATAATTTCAAATTACTTTGTTGTCTATTTTGGTTGTATTCAATTGTTTCTAATAAACCAAATGTAAGCGTTTGTCTCATCTGACTTAATTCGCTACTCAAGGGATTTAAAATTTTTACGGGTTGACTGCTTTCCTTCTCTAGTTCACTGTAAGCTGCTTTTGTCAGGGAGTTTGTCATAATCTCAGAAAATCCTTTTGCCACGAGAAAATCACTTGCTTGTTTTCCCAAGTGCTGTTTTGTTTTTAATATAGAAGGGGTAAAGGCAAAATGAAATTTTTCGGGAATGGGAACTGAATTAAATCCATAAATTCTTAAAATTTCTTCTGTTACATCGATTGGTCGCGTTACATCGGTTCTGTAATTTGGGGCACTTATCAGCCAGTTTTCGGCTTTCTTTTCGATGATTTTAAAGTCGAGATCGATGAGTATTGACTCAACATCGGAAGGTTTCAAATCACATCCTATGGTGCTGTTGATTTGAAGTAAATTAATTGTAAGGGTTTTAATTGGAATGGCTGCGCAACTCAGTTCATTTGGTCCTTGTGTGATGCGACCTCCTGCGACCTCAATCAGTAAATCAATGGTTCTATTAAGTGCAAACAAAGTGAGGTCGGGGTCAACTCCTCGTTCAAATCTAAAACTTGCGTCTGTACTTAGGTTGTGAAGTTTGGCTGATTTACGAATAGAAATCGAATCAAATAATGCTGATTCTAAGAAAATGGTTTTTGTTGAGTTGTTTACGGCTGCTTTTTGTCCACCTAGAATACCAGCTAAACAGAGTACCTCCTTATCATCAGCAATAACAAGTTCGTTTCCCTTTAGCTTTCTACTCACTCCGTCTAGCGTGGTTAGTAACTCATTTTCTGCTGATTTTCTTACGTGAATTCCACCAAATATGGCTTTCGCATCGAAAGCATGCAAAGGGGTACCTAATTCGTGCATAACGAAGTTGGTAACGTCAACCACATTATTTATTGGTTGGAGACCGATTGATGTTAGGGCTAATTTCAACCATTCTGGTGAATCGGAAATGGTTAGTGAATCGATTACAGCGCTGCAATAGCTTGAGCAACTATCTTGCGCCACTAAATTAACAGCAATGTGTTGGGCATTGCTAAGCACCCTATCCACTAGAACGGGCCATTTTATGGATAAATTACTTTTTCGGTGAAAATTAAGGTAAGCTTTTAGGTCCCTCGCAACGCCCAAATGTCCGAGTGCATCAGAACGGTTCGGTGTTAATCCGATTTCAAAGATGGTATCTGGGTGAAGTGCTATTAAATCTTTTAATGGAGATCCAATTGGTGTATCAGCGGGTAAAACCATGATGCCATCGTGTTTGTTTCCTAAACCTATCTCATCCTCTGCACACAACATACCGAATGAGTCTTCACCACGAATTTTAGTGGCTTTAATGCATAACGGATTACCTGAAGTGGGGAAGATTGTTGAACCTACAAGGGCAACGACCACTTTTTGTCCAACGGCAACATTAGCTGCTCCACATACAATTTGTAGTTCACCTGTCCCGGTATTAATATTGGTTACTTTTAATCTGTCTGCATTTGGATGTGGTAAACACGCAGTTACTTGGCCCACCACAAGTCCGGCTAAGTATCCTTCTACAGTACCAATTTGTTGAATACTCTCTACTTCGAGCCCCGTGTCGGTTAATATGTTGCCTATCTCAACACTTGAAAGTTTTAAATCGATATACCGTTTCAGCCAATTAAGGGAAATTTTCATTTTATTTAACTAAGCGACGAATTTAATCATTCTTATTGAAATTTTATTCGACACGACAAGTGATCTTAACTTTTCTTTTTTGATTAGTTTAATGCAGTGTTAATTTATTGTCATTTGAACTTATTGTTTGTCAATTTGTCTGAACATTAAATTAACTTTGCAGAAAAAAAAATGCCAAAAATTACCGTCTTTTTCCTTTTTATTTTTATCAATGCTATAGGTATTGCTCAAGGAAATAAATCTACTCTAAGTGGTTATTTAACAGATAGTAAGAATGGGGAGGCAATCATTGGCGCCAAGATCGTCATTACGCAATTGAATTTAGCTGCAGTGACTAACACCTATGGTTTTTATTCTTTAACTGTTCCTGCTGGAAAATATACGGTGGAGTTTCGCACAATTATGTATCCTATTGACGAAAAAGAAATCGACTTGTCCGCCGATGTTCGCTTTAATTATGAATTAGGTTCTAATGTACAAGCCATACAAGAGGTCGTGGTGAGTGCTAAAAAAGGTGAAAATGTCAATTCGACCAAAATGGGACAGATTGAATTGCAAATCGATCAAATTAAAACCCTTCCCGCTTTTATGGGGGAAGTTGATGTGATAAAAGCCATTCAGTTATTACCGGGTGTTTCCTCTATTTCTGAAGGCGGACAAGGTTTTTACGTCAGAGGAGGGGGCCCAGACCAAAACTTGGTCTTGTTAGATGAGGGAGTTGTTTACAATGCAGCGCATTTATTTGGTTTCTTTTCAGTTTTCAACTCGGATGCAGTAAAAAGTGTTAATTTAATCAAAGGAGGTATGCCTGCCAATTACGGCGGTAGATTGTCCTCTGTCCTAGAGGTAAATATGAACGAAGGAAACAACAAAGGTTTCCACATAAAGGGAGGAATTGGTGCCATTTCGTCTCGCTTTACAATTGAAGGTCCTTTGGTGAAAAATAGAGGATCCTTTATCATTTCAGGTCGTAGAACCTACATTGATCTTCTCATGAAAGCTGCTATTTCGGATACTTCGCCTTTTGCGGGTTCTAGTTATTATTTTTATGATGTAAATGCCAAGTTCAACTACAAGATATCGGACAAAGACCGTATTTTTTTGAGTGGTTATTATGGTAAAGACGTTTTTAGCTTCCAAGACCGAGATGGTGGATTTGGAGCCGATATGCCTTGGGGAAACGGTATCGCTGCTTTGCGTTGGAATCACTTATTCTCGAATAAGTTATTTATGAATGTAACAGGCACTTTTTCCGACTACATGTTTAAGTTCGGTTCTAGCCAAGACCAATTTCGTTTCGAATTAGCATCGGGCGTGCGCGACTTGGGCGGAAAAGTTGATTTTTCCTATTTCCCAAATGCAAAACACCGCATTAAGTGGGGTGGAGAATACATCTATCACACGTTTACGCCTACAAGTGTTTCTGCTGAAGCGGACAGTATTGACTTTAATACTGGTGAAGCACAGCAACTATTTGGCCATGAGTCCGCGATTTATGTCATGGACGATTTTGATTTAAATGATAAATTTAGATTAAATGTAGGATTGCGTTACAGTACCTACCAACATGTCGGGCCATTTACGCGTTTTATTAAGGGCAATATCAGCAGTCCTGACACAGCAATTACTTACGAAAAGGGAGATTTATTAAAGTTTTACCACGGACTAGAGCCAAGGGTATCTTTCCGGTGGTTAATTTCTGACAAAAGTTCGATCAAGGCAGGTTATTCATACAATTATCAATACGTGCATTTAACATCTCTTAGTGCCGTTTCTCTACCAACCGACGTTTGGTTTCCTACTACGGATAAAGTAAAACCGCAGAAAGGATGGCAGGGCTCAGTGGGTTACTTTCGCAATTTCTTCAACGATAAATTCGAGACCTCTGTAGAAGTTTATTACAAAGGAATGAAAAACTTAATTGAGTTTAAAGAGGGTGCTTTGCCAGGCGATAACGTAAACGATAATACCGATAACTTATTGGTATTTGGAACGGGTAGGGCATATGGTATTGAACTTTTTATTAAAAAGTCAGCCGGTAAATTTACAGGTTGGATAGGATATACGCTGGCAAAGACTGAACGTACATTCCCGGATTTGAATGGTGGTAAAGTTTTTGCGGCCAAATACGATAGACGACACGATCTAAGTATTGTGGGTACGTACAAATTAAATGAACGATGGACATTTAGCTCAGCCTTTATTTATGCAACGGGAAACACCCTTACTTTACCTACTTCTTGGTACATCCAAGATCAAAACTTATTGTACAATTACGGTGATCGTAACGCAACGCGCATGGCACCTTATCACCGTTTGGATATCTCGGCTACATTGTATTCAAAGCCAACGAAAAAACGCACCGATTTCGCAACAAATTTGGAAGTAGATGTGAAGAAAAAATTTCGAAGTAATTGGGCCTTTTCCGTTTATAATGTTTACAATCGTGCAAATCCATTCTTTTTGTATGTAGACAACGATGGAAGTTTTGCCTCTGGCGATGTGAAAATTACTGTTAAGCAAGTATCTTTATTTCCAATCATCCCAAGTGTAACTTGGAATTTTGAATTTTAATATGAAAAAAATAATTCTCCCTTCACTTCTTGCACTTATTTTTATTACTTCATGTACGAAAGAAGTTGAAATAGACATTCCAGGTTATGTGAAAACAATAGTAGTTGACGGAAGCATAAGCACCGGGCAACCACCTATCGTTTTACTTTCTGCAACACAAGATATTTTTTCTCCAACAAATTTTCAAGCATACATTGACGGGTTTATTTCGGGAGCAGTTGTTACTGTATCTAATGGCACAAACACGGTTACCTTAACGGAGTTATGCACTGATAACTTACCTGCAGGTTCAGAGGCCTATGTTTCTGCTATTTTTGGTATTCCTGTAGACCAATTGGCTAGTTTTCATTTGTGTGCTTATACATCTTTAGATCCTTCCATTTGGGGCGAAGTGGGTAAATCCTACACGCTATCTGTAACGCACGAAGGAAAAACGTACAATTCTACAACAACTATAGGTCAACCAACAGCGCTAAGTTCGTTAATTTGGGTTCCTCAGCCTGGTAAAATTCATGCGAAGATGAAAGGGGTACTATCCGATCCTGCTGGCCAGTACGATGCGTACAAATGGGAGTTGAAATACCTGAAAGATCCTGTTTTTACGAAAGATTTTAATCCTTTTTTCAATGATCAATTCTTTGATGGATTAACGTTTGATTTTGACGTTTCAAATCCTATGGGTTATGCGGATACTACCAAAAAGCAACGGCAGTTTTACTTAGGAGATACAGTGGTGCTTAAAATGTCCAAATTAGGCAAGCCTGAATACAGTTTCTTCGAGAAAAAATACAATCAAATCTATTCTGCGGGAAATCCTTTCGCAACGCCAACCAACATTCCAAGTAACGTTGACGGAGGTGCCTTTGGTGTTTGGGTTGGTTATTCCCCTTGGTACGATACCGTAATTTGCCAATAAGTTATTCTATTGGTCCTTTTTTTACTGTTGAATTTCCGCGTTTTAAAGGCAGAAAGTATTTTAAGTCGACGGTTAAATAAGAACCAGAAATGTCTGTTACTCCGCCCGTTCGATAACTTTGGTTAGAATAAACAGCAATGAATTCGAATAAGGGTTGAAGTGGTATTCTTACCGAACCACCCACATTAAAAATGCCACTTTTTTTAGTTCTGTACTCGATACCAAAATTACCATTGATATCCAAGCCAATTTTGTTTTTTACATAGCCAGTATGGGTAAATGTGTGCAATCCACCCGGATAATTTACAATGCCAACATTTGTTGGTTTGAATCCTACTGCCAAACCTATAGACGCATTTGCATACCACTGTTTAGAAAGCTCAATATAAATTAGGGCGTTAAGTGGAATATCATATTGTATAAACCCCATTGTATTACTGCCAGAAATAGCGGAATCTTGAAGTTCCATTTGGATGGAGGAATTGCGTTGTGTGAAGTTTATACCGGTTTCAAAGGCAATTAATTTAGTGATACCTGCTCTTACTGTTGCACCGAACGAATACCCAATTGCTGGCGTAATTGTACTTGTAAAACCATTTTTAGAAATTGTTACGGGCGAATTACCAATGGCACTATTGGGAAGGACCATTTTAGCATAAATTCCAAAGTAAGAGGGGATCTTTCTTTCGTCACCTAGTTGTGCTATACCGTAGATAGATGAACTGCAGAGCAAAAAGATCAGTAGTGAACGCAAGGTGGGTAGTAGCAATTTTCGTTTTATTAGCTTATGAGTACTACGAATTTATCCATTCAGTATTGTATTCCAATGGTTTTCTATGTGAAGAAGGCCAATCTATGGAAGGATAGCCGATATAAAATAAGCCAAGGCACTTGTCTTTTTCCCCAAGTGCTAAAAATTCATTCATTTGAGGGGTATAGATTAATTTTGGTGTCGACCAAAATCCACCTAAACCATAGGCAGTACAACTCAAATGTAAATTTTGAATGGCACATGCTACTGCTTCAATTTCTTCCATTTCTGGTATCCGTTCCTCTTTTTGTCTTGCCATACAAATGGCGATAACAACCGACGATTTTAGTGGTCGAGAAATTAACTTGGCGAGTTTTAATTCGTTTTGCTGTTCCTTAGGAGTTATTTCAAGGTACGTTTGACCTAAAAAATCACTTAATCGCTCCAATGCCGTTTCTGTGTATACTTTAAAACGCCATGGTTGAGTATTTCCATGGGTAGGTGCCCATTGCGCATTAGTTAGCAATACTTCTAACTGTTCCTTATGTACTTTTCGTTGTGAAAATTGCTCAGGATAAATCGTTCTGCGCATGCGTATTAAATCGTTGATTTCTGACAAATTATATTTCATTGTTTTTTATTAGTTGATGAGTGCTTAATTGCTGTATTTATTATTAGCGCTTTAAATTGAATTAAAACAAAGAATTGGCTCTACCTGTTCACTCGTTAAATTGTAGTGACATACCCACTTTCAGCCATCGGCCTGGCATTTGTACAAAACCAGCTTCAATATAATCCGTATCAAGTAAATTATTTCCTTCTAAAAACAGCGAAATAGTACGATTAGGATTCACGCTAATTTTTGCATCTACTAAGGAATAGGTATTTTTCCCTACCCGATCAATCCCCCGGTAAGCGGCACTAACACTTACCCATTTGGTCACTTGCATACTAATTCGACCGATTAATTGATTTCTCAAACCCGAAAAGGAGTAACGAGATTGGGTTTGCATGAGTAAATCGGTAAATTGATGGCTCGCATCCGTAAAATTATAACCCACAGCAATTTCACGCAGCATGATTTTACCTTTTCCATTTCGTTGATAGCTAATGTTACTTTCAATACCAGTGAAAATTACACTCGATAAATTAACAGGTTTCCAAGGATCAGCGCTAATCGTAACGCTTTTAATCCAATCGATCATGTTGGAGGTATTGCGTCTATAGACCGCTGCATCGATGCTTAGTCTTGATTTCCACGTTTCGTACTTATCCAAAACCACATTTCCCCAAGCTTTGCTGAAAGTCGCACCCAATTCAGCGTTTGTGGCATATTCAGGTTGTAAATTTGGGTTCCCAACATTTGCGGGATCTTGGTAGAAAAGTTCCGTGTAGGAAGGTGCGCGATAACTATTTCCTATGTTACCAAAGAATTTTAAATCATTTATTGGCTTGTAAGAAAACTCAAAACCGGGCAATAATTTTTCATAGGTATTGCCATTCATGGTAAGATTGAAATAATGTATATTCCCGACTAGTATCAATTTAGTATCAAAAAGTTTCACGGAGTGGTCTATAAACCCTGAAATGTAATTTCGATCGCGCTCGCCTAAATTAGAGCTGCTTAATTCTTCAAGACGATACTCTGCCCCAAAGCCAGTTTCTCCCCACTTTGTGTTTACTTTTCCTGTTTCTTCGAACGTGATAACCTCAGACCAATGTTTGTTGGTATAAAATGAGGGGTCAAAACGCTTTAAGCGAAACTCATCTTTATGCGTTCTCAAGGATACTTTTGATAACAACTTAAATTTATTCGTTGTTGTTTGGTGGGAAAGACCTGCAATCGCCATTTGTGTTGACTCCCACTGTTCCGGGAAGCTACTTGTATAGTATCCATTCGCTCCGAATGTTCGGTCCGTGTAACCCATCAGAGCGCGAAACAAATGTTTTTTTCCAACAGGCAACGCTGCATCATAAAAATATTGTTGGTTAGTATGATCTGAATTAGACCAATGACCGTTACTTTTATCATAAGCTGCTGAAATAGACTGCCGAAGCTTTCCAATTGGCGCTCCAACAGTAACTTGCGTTCCGACTCCTCCAAAATCTCCTGCAAAAAGTTGCATGTTAATGCTTTGTTTATCTTTTGCTGTTGTTACAAAATTTACGGCGCCTGTCATTGCATTTTGTCCAAAAATCCTTGTACCAGACCCTTTGTAAACCTCGATTTTTTCGATATTGGTTAAAAGAACGGGTAGGTTTAACGCATGATGACCTGTTTGCGGATCGATTAATTTAAACCCATTGATAAGAATCAAATTTTGTTCAAATGTTCCTCCACGAATGCTTAAGTCACCTTGAATACCTTGTCCGCCACGTTGCCTTAAATCTAGTCCCGGAACATAAGATAGCGCTTCGTTCACAGAGCGAATTGGCAAGAACTTAGTCTGAACGGTGTCTATTACTTGGATAGTTGACGTTATTTCTCTGAAAGGTATTGGTAATCCTTTACCGTATATTGTGATCATCTTTTGAACGGTAGTGATAGTTTGTGCCTCCGCAAATTGAATGAATAAAAGAAAGAAAAGAAAGAATTTTAGTTTCATTTGAAGCCTATTAACAAGTTAAGGTGTTCAAAAGTAACAAGAAATTATTGTTTTTGGGTGTGCTATTGCCTTATTGTTAATTCAGCATGGCGTATGAAAACTTTATTTTACCCACAAGCAATAGCAACAATAAGAACTTTAATTTTATCTTTTTGGCAAGTCATTATTTAAGTTAAGGAATAGATTTCTTGCGATTAGGCTGTAAATACTTGACGACTAACAGTTGAACATCAATGAAAAGGCTTAATAAGGTTTTAGTCCTATAACATTTCCATGTGGGTCATAATTACACACAAAGAAGGTGGCACCTGAGGCGCCTTGTGCGCAACCGCATCCCACTTTTTTGGTGTTTTTCCAAATTACTTGGGTATAGTGCCCTGCTTTTGCCCAATCATTTCCAATAGGTTTGTATTTAAAATATACTTTTTCTTCGTTCCACATACTTACACCTCTTGCAAGATTTCCCTCCGAATTGGACATCCAAGAAATATTCTCACCAAATTCATCCATTTCTCTGTGGTATATGTCATCGTCTTCTTCTGCCAAATGTAGCGCCCACTCTTGCGCATAACTGGCTAGGTCCTTATCCCAAATTAGGTTTTGGATACCTAACAATGCACGTTCTTTGTTGTGCTCGTTTAAAATAGCTTGTTGCATCTTGGAATCAATAGTTACGATTTCTTGTCCATAAGCTACTTGAAGACCAAACAAAAAGAATAACACACTTAGTTTTTTCATAGAATAAATTTAATAAATAATTGCTTTTGTAGCATATTCTTTGAATTATTTATATTGTTTTTGTTACAAAAATTACCTCGATTTGTGAGTTATCGGTCTGTTGAATAACGATAGTGAATGTCAGAAAAATTCGAAAAGTCATTTAGTTGCTCATACTTAAATTTTGTGGTGCTTGTATTTCAGGCAATTAAAACATTGATGGCAATAAATAGTTGGCGATTTTATTTAAATACTTATCTTTGCCTTGGTTAATTGGTTAGAATAGTTGTCAATAAATATTGTTACATTACAAAATCTTTTTACGATTAAAAAAGACATATTTTTTGGAACATAAATTTAAATTTCTCCGTATCTCAATCCTCCACTCCGCCAAGGCGTAGGAAGCACCACATGAACGATTGTGGTTTGAAGTATAGGTTAAATAAACATTGTTTCTTATTGTAGAAACATAAATTGGCTTCGTAGCTCAACTGTATAGAGCACCACATTACGGCTGTGGAGGTTTAAGGTTAGAATCCTTACGAGGTCACAAAAGGAACCCCGACTTATATAAGTCGGGGTTTTTTCATTTTATAGCGCGTTCAAAATGTATTTTGAAAAGCGACGGAAAATGAAAAAACCTACAACTGCAAAGCAGTTGGGGTTATATGCTTGGGTAAGCCCGAAACGAAACGGATCATGCGCAGCATAATCCGTTAAAACCGTTCAAAATGTATTTTGAAAAGCGAAGGAAAATGAAAAAACCTACAACTGCAAAGCATTGACGGGCGCCATGCTTGGACTGCCCAAAACGCTTTGGATCATGAAATAATCCTTACAAGTTCACAAATGCAGCGTGAGTAAGCTAGCGAATTGTTTGTTCATTTAAAATAAATGCAAGACAATCAACAATCTCTACTTAGCTTTACGGAAAACTGTTTCTATGACATTTCGCGATTTAAATTTAAAGAAACCAATTTGGAATGCCTTAGATGATTTAGCGTATCAAATTCCTACCAGTATTCAGGCTGCGGGGTTCAAGGTGATGATGTCCGGAAAGGATACCATTGGAATTGCGCAAACTGGAACGGGTAAGACATTAGCGTATTTGCTTCCGTGTTTGTGTATGTGGGAGTTTTCGAAAGAAATTCATCCTCAAATTTTAATTATTGTGCCCACAAGGGAATTGGTGGTTCAGGTAGTGCGTGAAGTGGAAAAGTTGACAACGTATATGAACGTGGCTGTGAGTGGCGTATATGGTGGCACCAATATGAATACGCAAGCTGCAATGGTCTTGCAAGGATTGGATATCCTGGTTGGAACGCCTGGGCGAATTTTAGATTTAGCAATAAGTGGTTCTTTGCAATTGAAACATGTCAAAAAAGTGGTGATTGATGAAGTGGATGAAACCCTTAGCTTAGGATTTAGACCGCAACTATTGCACATATTTGATTTTTTACCTGCGAAACGACAGCACATGGTTTTCTCGGCCACCTTACCGGAAGAAGTCTCGTTGTTTTTAGATGAATATCTGATAACACCTGTCCGAGTTGAAGCTGCTCGTGCTGGTTTGCCTATCGATAAAATTGACCAAACAGGGTATCGCGTA
>Ga0247831_1002338_pt1 | contig 31083 bp, 28 predicted proteins | sample LaCruzMarch2015__9_FD_192406 | JGI IMG/M metagenome (GOLD analysis project Ga0247831, IMG submission 192406) | Freshwater microbial communities from meromictic Lake La Cruz, Castile-La Mancha, Spain - LaCruzMarch2015_1m | ecosystem: Environmental > Aquatic > Freshwater > Lake | place: Spain...
CTTTTTATCTTTCAAGGCCGATTGATAGAGACGCTTCGATTTGAGTGAGATGAAATTGTACTCATCAATAAAAGGAAACTGACCTTCTTTGGTAAAACCATCCCCTACCAAAAAAGCATTCCCATTTTCAAGTGCAATCACATATCTTCCATAGTCGTTTTTCTTTGTTTCAAAATTGCCAGGATCCGAGTATACATCTTGCTCATTTCTATCAAAAATAATTTTAGGCGCTTGAGCAGCATTGGAAGGATCAAATAAATAGGTTTTAGTATTACGTGTATCGTACCAACTATCTGAAGCTAGAGCGATATGTTCATTGCACCACTCAATCCCTGCAAAACGTTGTTTTGTTTTTACGATACTCACCGGTTCGTTATCAAAAGGAGCCTTCCACAAAAAAACTTCATCTCTAAAGTCCACTTGTTTTGCAGGATCGCCTTCATCCAAAGCGACTACATAGCCCCATGTAGCAGGCTCATCACTTCGCCAACCTATACTTCGTTTCCCCTTACGTACTGCCATAAAACCTTTTGGCATTATTTCAGTCAAAGGCACTTCATTGACAGTTTTTACAAGTTGACCTCCTTTATCGTATACTTTCGTAGTCATAGGAAATCTTGAGTAAGGTACTATGTAAGAGAAAGGTTTTTGGATTGTGGAAACCATGAGGTAATTCCCATCAGGAGAGAAAGACTCACCAACATACATATTTGTAGGAAAGAGCAATGTTTTGGAACCATTGATATTGACTTTATACAACTCTGAGGAAACAAGTGTTTCAAAATTGGTCTCATCCATTGGGTTCTTTAGCAAGTCCTGATAAGTTCTATTCTGAGATTTACTCCCACTACTTACTGCCACCGTAGGACCTAGGGGTAAGGTCTTTTTAGCATCTAACAATGCAGGACGATTTGCAGGAAGCATTTTTACCAATAAATGTTCATTATCATTGAACCAGCTAATGGGATTTCCCAAATTCGCATTAAGGACTGCATCAGTTAATTTAGTCGCTAAAGCTTTCTCTATATCTAATATCCATAATTCTACACCGGATTGAGTTGTATGCGTGAAGGCTACTTTCTTTTCGTTCAAAGACCAACTAAAGTTAGCCAATTTGGGTTGAGCAGGCAACCCTGTTACCTGAACGGCTGTTCCACCTTTTATTTTCTGCACCATGATATTGGTCGAATATGTGATTGTACTAGAAATATTCAACACAGGATTTATACGTAAACCACCCAATCGCATTTCTTCTTGATTCAAATCATCTAAAGTTTTGTACATGTTTCGAAAACGGAGAATCATATATTCTTTCTTAGTATCCATCATCACCGAGGGTGCAGGTTGTACATTAACCAAATCTAGTATTTCTTTAGGAGGCTTTTGATACACAATATTATCTTGTGCAGTAGCTTTATAAATACCTATACTTGCTATTAAAATGAAGACTAATTTATTCATAATATAGTGATTTATTCTTTATTTAGTGGATAAAATTTCTTTAATCGCAATCAATTCCTGCTTTATATCTAGAAGTAATTGATTGTCATTGGTTGATGTTTTATTAACAGTATTTCTATTGTATTTGCTGTTTATTACTTTTTCGCGTTGAATTAAAATTTCTACCTTAAACTCTTCAGCATTGTTGATGCCCAACATACTCATTATATTATTGCTGTGATGACTACCACCACCTCCAGCTGTTTCAACCTTTATTAAAGTCAAACCGAAATAACGTAAAATAGGACCACCAATAAATGATAAGTCTTGAATATTTTCAAGCGGAATGGTCTTTTCAATGTTCACGATGAAACCTTTAGAAAACTGAAGATTTTTATTGGTCAGACGACATTTAAGCGTTTTGAAAAATTTATTACTCAACCATTGCCCAATACCAAATATCCAAAATGGAACTAGCACAAGTCCTATTACTGAAAAAATCAATGTGACTAAAACAACAATAAAAATGTACGTTTTTACTTTAAGATTGAAGGTAGCATCATGCAAAATTATTTCTTGTTCGCTTGTCATACCTCAAATATAATAGATAAAAGAATTAAATTACCTTCATTTTACAATGAATGATTTGCTTTTGAACGAACATATTGTATTTTTAGTTCTTGAAAACAAATTAACACTCTATTTTAAAGCTATGCGACATTTTTCGAAGAATTCTAAGTTCAAAATACTTTTTTCGTTTAGCCTTATTTATATAATGTCATTCCAATTTGAGGGCTATTGTCAAATACTTATACCAGCTTCTGCCGAAAAAATGATCGGTGAGCCCATAAAACCGAAAAATCTTCAATGGATTTATACTGCTAATAAAGAGATACAATCATCAATTATTGTATTTAATCAATATTTAAAAAAAATGAGTATTCCAACTCTTTTGACAAAAGACGCTAAAGAAAACTGTGTTAAATTACTTAAAGATAAAAATTACAAAAACGAAGCGTATAAACTTGAATTATTACCTAATAATTGTATTCAAATAACTGGAAATTCAAATGGAATTTTCTATGGGTTAATTTCGTTGATACAAATGATTCATTATTCAAATAGTACAAATTCTACCATCAATGAATCAATACATGACATGCCGGCATTTCAATGGCGTGGCATGCATTTAGATGTAAGCCGGCATTTTTTCCCTGTAGAATTTATAAAAAAATACATTGATATTTTGGCTTTATATAAATTTAATACATTTCATTGGCATCTTACAGACGATCAGGGCTGGAGAATACAAATAAAGAAATATCCTTTACTGACTGAAATTGGAAGTAAAAGACATGAAACTATTGTGGACAAAAACTTTGAACCATATATAGGTGATGGCAAACCAGTTGAAGGTTTTTATACACAAGATGAAATCAAATCAGTTGTACAATATGCCGCAGATCGACATATCAATATTGTACCTGAAATAGAAATGCCAGGACATGCCATGGCTGCACTTGCTGCATATCCACAATATAGCTGCAATAGAACTCCACTCGACGTAATGACTAAATGGGGCGTTAGTGATGATGTATTTTGTACCAAAGACAGCACATTTGATTTTATAAAAAATATATTGGATGAAGTGATGCATTTATTTCCATCAAAATATATTCATATTGGGGGTGATGAAGTGCCAAAAACACGTTGGAAAAGATGTGAAGTTTGCCAACAAAATATTAAAAAGAATAACCTAAAAGATGAACATGAATTACAAAGTTATTTTATTCGAAAAATAGATGCTTATGTAACTTCAAAAGGACGAAATATAATAGGATGGGATGAAATATTAGAAGGTGGTCTAGCGCCGAATGCAGCGGTGATGAGTTGGCGTGGTGAAGAAGGCGGTATTGAAGCTGCGAAACAAAAACATATGGTTGTCATGTCACCTGGAACTCATTGTTATTTTGATCATTATCAAGGAAATAGAAATACAGAACCTTTGGCAATTGGTGGTTATACACCTATCGAAAAGGTTTATGCTTACAATCCAATTCCCGAAAAATTAAACTTAGACCAGGCAATATATATCATGGGAGCCCAAGCCAATGTATGGACTGAATATATGGGATCGACAGAACATGTCGAGTATATGATTGCACCTCGTTTTTGTGCTTTGTCAGAAGTGTTGTGGACTGGAAAGTCAAAGCCTGGATTTGATGATTTTAAATCTCGACTTAAACAGCATTTTTCTTTGTTAGACCTTATGAAAGTCTATTATTCGAGATCCATTTTTGATATAAAAGCAACTTCAGAAATAAAGAACGCAAACCTAGAATTAAAACTGGCAAGCAATTATACCGATGGTAAAATATATTATGCTAAAGATGGTTTAAGTCCTGATACGTATTCTTCTTTGTATGAATCAGATAAACCTATTTTAATGGATGAGTCTACTGTTTTAAAAGCCCAATATTTTGAAAATGGCGATCCTATGGGGCATGAATATTCACAAGAGTTTTTAATTCATAAAGGACTAGGAAAATCGATAACATCGTCAATAGAGCCCAGCCAATATTACAATATTGGCGGTATGCTCAAGCTAGTAGATGCAATCGCAGGAAAAGCTCCACGAATTAATGAAGAATGGCTAGGTTGGAGTGGTCAAAATCCATCTATTTTAATCGATTTGGCTGAAGACCAGCTTTTAAATTCAATTTCTATTTTTACGCTTAAAGATGAAAGCAATTGGATTTACCTGCCCAATGAAATTGAAGTCATGGTAGGTACAACAACAGAAAATTTTATAGCTGCAAAAAAATTTTCTAAACTTGAAATAGAATCAATGTACAAAGAAAATACATCTTTTGACATTCGATTTGACAACATGATATTAGGCAGATATATCAAAATTAATTTCAAATGTGCGGACAAAATTTCGATTGACAAACCTGGTAGTGGAGAAAATCCATGGTTATTTTTAAGTGAAATTAGTGTTGACTAAAGAATTTCTTTCTCCAATAAAGTCGTTTCTAAATCAGTAAACAGTGTTTTCTTTTTTGCAAAATATTCCCAAATTATGCTTTTAGGATATATGCCATACATTTGTGGATTTGTAACGAGTCCTTGAGAAACCTTTCGTTTTCTTAACCACAATGGTAAAGAAAGAAAAAAGCTCCAATGTGCACGAACAATTGCTTTAATTTCTTTAAAGTCACCTTTTAACAAAGATCGGAATGCACTTACCCCATCTAATATTAATCGAAAAGGCAATAGCCACACTAGTTTAGAAAAAGGTAAATTTTTAAGCAGTAACACTAAACTATTTCTGTAATTATAAAATATTTTCTGCGGACTACCATAGCTAATAACACTACCTCCAATATGAAATACCTCACTTGCTCCACAATATGCAATTTTGTATCCATGATTTTTCATTCGCCAACATAAATCGACTTCTTCCATGTGTGCATACAAATCTCGGTCAAGTCCTCCTAGTTTGTGATACAATGCCGCATTGACAAACATGCAACCACCTCCTGCCCAAAATGTTTCAATTGTGTTATTGTATTGTCCATGATCTTCTTCCAATGTAAAAAATATACGCCCTCGACAAAATAAATACCCCCATTTGTCTATGAAACCGCCGCCAGCGCCTGCATATTCAAACATGTGTTTTTCTTTGTAATATTTAATTTTTGGCTGACAAGCACCTATTTCAGGATGCAATTGCATCAACTGATGTAAAGGTTGAAACCACGCATTTGTAATTTCAAAATCTGCACTTAGCAGAACATAGTATTTGGCTTGAATTTGATTAAGTCCTTCGAAGTAACCATTTGCAAAACCATGGTTAGTCTTTATGGTTACAATCTGAACCTCAGGAAAATAAGTTGCTACGTATTGTGCTGTATCGTCTGTAGAGGCGTTATCAACTAAAATAACATCATATAGTCCTTTGGACTCTTGAATTAATTCTGGAAAAAATAATTTATGAAGGTCTTTGCCATTGTAACTTAATACAACAACTGCTGTGTCATGCTGGCAAGTTATCATGCCTTAAAATCCTATTTGTATTTAGGATTTGATGTAGTACTTTCAGGTACTTGGATTTTTTCTGTACTTTTAAAAGAACGAGTCCATAAACCATAATTACAACCTACAAAAAACAACACAAAACCAAACAAACCTAATAAAAATAGGAATCTTGATCGTGATGGTTTTGAATAATCTATATCAACTGGATTATCAATTAGGTCTAAAATGTTATCGTTTTCCATGTTCTTTTTTTAACATCACAAAATTAAGATAGAAATTGTAGAATTGCAAACGAATTTGGGAATGAATTTAAAAAAAATACATATTTAATTTTCCACATTACTTGAATTGCCGATTACAATTGATCTAAACTAGAAAGTAGTTTGTCCATCATATTTAAAGTGATATCTAAATGCGTAACCATACGAACCTGAGTTTCTGAAATCGGCATGACTTCAATGCCTTCTTTTCGCAAAGCTTCAGCAAAAGATTTGGGTGTATAATTTTCTAAAACTTCAAATATTAATATATTCGTTTCTACAGGTAAAAATTCTCCTACAAATGATTTTGAAGATAACAATTCGAAGATTTGTTGAGCATGTTTATGATCTTCTTCCAAGCGATTTACATGATGATCGAGGGCATAAATACCCGCAGCTGCTAAATATCCTGCTTGTCGCATTGCACCACCAAACAGTTTTCGAACTCGTCTAGCATGTTTGATATAATCCTTAGAACCAACTAATACACTACCAACTGGAGCACCCAAACCTTTGCTTAAACAAACAGACAAACTATCAAATAATTCACCATATTGAAGCGGATTTTCGCGTTTTGAAACGATGGCATTCCAAATTCTTGCACCATCAAGATGTAAAGCTAAATTATGATTATTACAGACTTGTTTGATTTGAACGACATCATCTAAATTATAGCAACTCCCTCCTCCCCGATTAGTCGTATTTTCAAGACTTACAAGTCGGGTTCTTGCTCGATGTATATCATCAGGATTAATGGCTGACCTAACTTGGGCTGCTGTTATTTTTCCCAAATGACCTTCAATTGATTTGACCTGACAAGCGCTATTGAATGCAATACCACCTCCTTCGTATATATAAACATGGCTCATTTTGTCACATATAATTTCATCGCCAGGTTGAGTGTGACATTTGATAGCAATTTGATTGGTCATAGTTCCACTGGGACAAAAAAGTGCGGCTTCTTTTCCAAACAAACGAGCTGTTTTTTCTTCCAATGCATTTACTGAAGGGTCTTCGCCAAATACATCATCACCAACCTCGGCTTGCATCATTGCCTCGAGCATTAAAGGCGTTGGCTTTGTAAACGTATCTGATCTTAAATCAATTCTCATGGCGTAAATTTATACCAAAAACAAATAATAAAAACTAAAAAAGCCATCTCAATTATTATTTGAGATGGCTGATAATATTTTTTTTAATACGATTTAAACAAATAATGTTGTAATAAAATATACTATAGCTGCCAAAATAGCACTTATAGGAATCGTAAGTATCCAAGCCCAAAGTAGGTTAACGGTTACACCCCATCGTACTGCGCTCAAACGTTTTGTAGCACCAACACCAATAATTGCACCTGTAATTGTGTGCGTTGTAGAAACTGGTATACCCATTTGTTCTGTCAAAAACAAGGTAGTTGCACCTGCTGTTTCAGCACAAACCCCTTCTAGTGGTGTTACTTTCGTAATTTTTGTGCCCATTGTTTTCACTATTTTCCATCCACCACTTAAAGTACCAAGACCAATTGCTGCATAACAAGCCAAGGGAATCCATCCATATTCAGTTAAAGCAGTATTGATATCATTAAATGTTCCATTGGCGACAAAAACTGCTGCAATAATACCCATTACCTTCTGAGCATCATTACCACCATGACCAATACTGAAACCAGCACTACTCAATAGTTGTAATTTTTTAAATACATTGGCGCTTCTTGCTGCACTTGGTTCATTAATTTTTTCGGCCCAAATAAATGATAAAATGAAGATTAAAAGCCCACCCAATAGGAAGTAGCGTAACATTCTATTATCGCTTTTATCCAATTCTTTCATGATATCCTTCTTAGAATCCATTCGCATAACCTTTTTAAAACCAGCTATTTCAGCAGGATTCATATTGTATTTTTGAACCATAGCAGCAATCATTGCATCTTGTCCATCATTGTGAAACATTTTCGATAAAGGTTTCATACTGTCTACAGCTGCTTTGGCTAGATCATATGCTTTTTTCTTTGATGGATCTTTTGTAGCTAAAACTTTAAGTTGTTCAATTTTAAAATATGTATTTAAATTATCTACTACTCGACTTGCTTCTATTTTTTCGATTTTAGCATTTGCTAAAATTTGAGTAGCAACCCAATCTGAACCTTTCGTTTCAAACTGAGCCATATATTTTTCAGATGCTGCTAACGCTGCTTTTCCGTAATTTACTTTTTCAGAATACTCATCTATTTTTTTCTGTATTTCAAGTTTTTTAGTCGGGTTAGTTTCTTTTTCTAATTTTATCGATTCATCACCCAATGATTTACTGTTTTTTTCAACTCTGTAGTATTTGCTTAGATTTTCACTGATTTTGTTGACTTGAAAATGGCTAAACATAAACCACAATGCGATACCAGTTACAATAAGTATACCCGACTTTAGCCAAGTATTGCGGTTCATCAAAACGAGGGTGTAAAACATGGAAATAAACATACCTATCAAAGGTGCCAGAAATATAAAAAGGATTGTTTTACCGATTTTACTACTATCTACAATCTGCTCCAATGTCAAACTACTATCTTTCATGAAAGCGGCAGTGATAGCTGCACCCGCAAAACCACCAATGAGCGTATGTGAAGAAGAAGAGGGAATACCAAACCACCATGTTAACAAGTTCCATGTAATTGCGGCTATTAGTCCAGCAAATATGACTGGTAAAGTGATAAAATCTTTTTGAACTGTTTTACCAATAGTATTCGCCACTGCATGATCTTGAAAGATATAGAATGCTACAAAATTAAAAAATGCAGCCCACAAAACAGCTTGAAATGGTGTAAGCACTTTGGTAGAAACGATGGTTGCAATTGAGTTAGCAGCATCATGAAAACCATTGATATAGTCGAATATAAGTGCAAGTACGATAATGACGATTACGAATGTCATAGATTTTTATGTTTTAATACAATGAAGTATGAAAAATTATCTTAAAGAAGTGTTATGATTAAGCGTATTTAATCAAAATTGATTCAATAACATTAGCCGCGTCTTCACATTTATCTGTAGCAGTTTCCATCACTTGATAGATTTCACGTTTTTTAATAACTTCTTTTGCGTCTGGTTCTGTAGCAAATAAACGTTCGATACTCATATCATATATATCGTCTGCTTGATTTTCCAAACTATTTACTTTTACCAGTGCATTTGTAATAATGGTCACATTTTTCATGTTGCGCAATTCTTTTACAGAAATTCGAATTGCTTCAACACCCAACTCAATACATTCAGCTAATTTTTGAATACCTTGCTCGTCTGGATTGACTTTATAAAAATTGATCTTTTTAGCTGACGCATTGATATAATCTGCTATATCATCCAACGCCGTAGCTAAATAATGAATATCTTCCCGGTCAAATGGAGTAATAAAATTTCGTCCTAATTCCTGGAAAATTTGATGTGTATGATTGTCATTGTCATGTTCTAAAGCTTCTATTTGTGCTATAATCACAGCTCTTTTACTAAAATCAGGCTCGTGTACCAATTCTCTTAATTTTTTAGCCATTACATCGACAGTGTCTACTACATTTTCAAATAAATTGTAAAAAACACGGTCTTTTGGTTGAAAAAATTTAAAAATTGCATTAATACTCATTTGTTCTAATTTTGTGCAAAGGTCATGGATGTTACTTGATAATACTACATAAGCTTACAACAGTAACAATTTGGTAATATTAGAGTAATATCGATGTTATATTGTTTTCATTTTTAATTTAATAATTTGTTCATATAGATTTTACTCTATACTTACAAAAGCGTTAGTATTAAAAATATTTAAATTGAAATAGCTTTAATTACTTGAAACATAATAAAGATAAGTATTTCATAAGTTTTTTAACATTAAATAATTGAAGTGTTTTGATGTGAAAAATGAAAACAAATTAATGGAGTTGCTTTTGTTCGATGTGGTTTAAGAATGAATCTGTAAAAATCGGGTTTATTCCTTTAAATTTGTGTCTATGAAAAAAATATTCTTTATTGGTTTAGGGTTTATTTCTATAACATTTTTTTCTTGTCAAAATGAAACAAATACAACACCAAAACACACTTCTGAACCAAGTACTAAAACCTACAAATCTGACACATTACATCTTATTATGGAATATCCTGCTTCTTGGGAGCTTAAATCAAACAACAATGCATTGAATACAATAGGTTTTTATGAACCGCTTATAGATACACAAGATACTTACCAAGAAAACTTACTTATTTGGATGGAGGAAATTCCGTTTCAAATGCCAGATTCAAGCTATAACAAAGCTGTAATAACACAAATCAAATTGGCAAATCCAGATTTAGATATAACAAACAAAGGTATTTTTAAATCCGACACCAATGCTTTTGGTCATTTTAGTTTTTCGTTTACCACAGCAGATAGAAATAGTTACTATGTAGATGGATACTCCTTACTGAAAGGTAAATATGGATACAACTTTTCTTTTACAAGTGAAAAAGGTAAAGAAGGTAATTATACTAATCAAATAAATGCTATTTTGAAGTCATTTAAAATAATATAACATGAAATATCTAGCACTTGGCGATAGCTATACCATTGGAGAATCGGTTGATTACGCAGAAAATTTTCCGAGCCAAACAGCTCAACTTTTAAAAAAAGAAGGTTTAACTACTTTTCAACTATCTAAACTCATAGCTGTAACAGGATGGACTACAGACGAGTTGGCAAAAGCGATAGCAGTGGAAAAACCAACACACGATTATGATTGGGTTACCTTATTGATTGGTGTCAATAACCAATATCGAAATAGAAGCGCTGAAGAATACAGCTGGCAATTTTACAGTTTATTGTGCCAATCTATGTTATTTGCAAATGGAAATCCTAAGCATGTCATAGTATTATCCATACCTGATTGGGGCATGACTCCTTTTAACAAAGACAGAGACAAAGCGGAAACTTCAGCTCAAATAGACGAATACAATGCCATTAATTTGTCTATAAGCCAGGAAATGGGATGTCATTATATTGATATAACTACTACAACTAGATTACATGCAGATGATACCGATTATTTGGCAAATGACTTATTGCATTATTCCCCAAAAGAATATGCCATTTGGGCCAGTAAAGTTGCTGAAATCATCAAGCAAACCAGTTAATCCAGTTCAGACATTATTTGTAAAAAAATTGCATCAATTTTTACCTTTGGTAAAATGCGTTGTCCTTGAACGCCTTCTGCTATTAATCGATTGCCTACAAACGCTTGAAAGGAAGTAATAATTTCCTTTTTTTCATTGATTTCTTGAAATGTAGACATAAATGTGACTTCTTGTCCTACAAATGCCGGGCCTTTATGCTCAACATTAATACTTGTACCTATACCTTCTTCACCCTCTTCTTTCATCTCTAACACAAATAATCGACCACTCCATTCGGCATCCTTTGCTAAAGAAAATGTAGAATATACATCATGCACAGTACCACTTTCGAACTTAGCAATTTCATTTGGTTGAATAACTTTTGAGTATGATTTACTATCGCCTTTTTTAAAAATATTTTTCATTTTTTTTATTATTTAAAGGTGATTTTGTTCTTATTGTTTTCAACCAAAAATAAAATATGAAATATTTAATATCAAAGTAAATTGAAAAAAGAAACATTACATATACTGAAAATTTGTCTTTGGTGTTATTTTTTGCAACACCTCATACATCAATTTAATACAATTTTCCACATCATTTTTGTGAACAGTCTCAACAGTAGTGTGCATATAACGCAATGGTAAAGAAATCAAAGCACTTGGCACACCGCCATTGCTGAATGCAAACGCATCGGTATCAGTACCAGTAAAACGACTCACAGCTTGTAATTGATAATCGAATTTATTTTTCTTAGCAGTATCAACAATGAGCTCACGCAAAATATTATGTACAGCTGGTCCAACACATATCACAGGTCCTTGTCCACAGGTAGCTTCGCCTTGTGAAGCTTTGCTCATCATTGGCGTAGCGGTGTCGTGTGTTACATCAGTACATATAGCGACATTTGGTTTCAAACGATTTGCTATCATTGTAGCGCCATTCAAACCAACTTCTTCTTGGACAGAATTGACGATATAAAGTCCAAAAGACAATTTCTTTTTGTTTTCACTTAAAAGACGAGCTACTTCTGCAATGATAACTCCACCCATTCTATTGTCGTGCGCACGTGCAATCCAATAACCATGGTTTCCTTCCTCAAATCCATCAACAAATGTGCAAACAGTACCGACTTCAATACCTAGCTCTTCTACTTCTTTTTTATTTTTACAATTCACATCAATCCAAATCGTTTCTGGTTCTGGTTTTTTCTCTGTGGCAGCTGTACGAACATGAATTGCAGGCCATCCAAATACCCCACGGACGATTCCTTTTTTAGTATGAATATTTACACGCATTGAAGGTGCTATTTGATGGTCACTGCCACCATTACGACAAACGTGTATAAAACCATCTGAGGTGATATATTTTACATACCAACTAATTTCATCGGCATGTGCTTCTATGACAACTTTAAACTCAGCTTCCGGATTAATTACCCCCACAACAGTACCGTATGGATCTACGATATGCGTATCAATATAAGGCTTTAAATAATCTAACCATATTTTTTGTCCGCTAGTTTCATAACCTGTTGGCGCAGCATTGTCAAGGTATTTTTTAATAAATTCCATCGAAGATGGTCCAAAAAAATCTTTCTTTGTCTTAGTTGTTTTCGTCGCTTTTACCTGTTTTGCTTTTGCCATGGGTGCTTTTTTGATCACAAATATACTATCAATTTCTGTTTACAAAACTGAAAAAAAATCAAGTTAAAACTGCATATAATTATTCTTCAACATCTGAAGAACCTAAATTGTTGATTAAGGTCAAAGTGCCATTATGTTTCAAATCATAAACCTCAGTTCCTATTGATGGATTTTGATAAAATAAGACTGAATCCAAAATTTCGTTATTCTCTAGTTTACTGATACCTATTTTAAAACCGGGCAAAGTCGTTTCTGCCATTGCATAGCGAACATTATCTCGAGTATAGTTATACTTATTTTGATTTTCAAACTGACCTTGGACACCTACATTAATATGATGATCGAAATATAACAAACAATAAGGAATACCAACCGATTCGAGTAGTGAAGCATATAATGTAGATTTTCCAGAACAGTCAGCCTGACCAGCAAGTAAGACTTCATGTGCACGTTTCGTAATTTCGGACTGATACCAATGATCTTCATAACTATAAGTAATTTCATTTGAAACAAAGTCCAGTAGTTTTTGAGCTTTTTCTTCTGGTGTTTTTAACCCATCGGTCAATTCCAATGCAAGTTTGTTCATAACATGGTCTTTTGAATGTTTCGATATGTATCGTGCAATATTTGAAGCTCGGTATGACTGCTCAAAAGCAGACGCAATAATCATATATTTGGGAAAATCGTAACAAATAGAAGTATCTCTCAATAGAATCAAATCCTGCAGGGAAAGAATTCTTTTTTGAGTAGTCAAACCACATTGAAATTTCAACGAAGAATCTATTTTCATATTGGTTACTGGCATTCTAAATGCATAATAGCCATCAATATTTCCTCTTAAACTTCCAAATTCACATAATCCTGTTTCGCATAGTGCAAATTCAACTAAAGAAGTATCTAACGCAATTTTTTGCATAACATTTGATTTGCCCAATTCTCGCTTGAAAATAAAATAAAGCTCCCGATTTTCACTATCATATCCACGACAATCAATAGGAATTTGCCAAACCATTCTCGAAAATGTATCTGAAATGAGCGATTTGTTATAGATATAATATAAAACAGTTTCTTGAGCGGGCGTTAAAGATTTATCAGCTTGTTTGCAGGAAGAAATCATTGTAAACAATAGAAACACATACAAAATCAATTGCTTTGATTTAAAATCATTCATAGAATATAACGTTTTTAAAATTGAATCGAATGTAATTCATAGAATTGATACAAATGAAATATCTTGCGTCAAAATTTGAAACATGATTCAACGAAAACAATCCATTTGGTTACTCCTTGCAGCAATATTGACCTTTCTTGGCTTTTTTCTACCATTTGGAATCAATCAGCAAAGTTATGCTGGCAGCGAAGTGATTACTGAAATTAACTTATATGCTAAAAGCGATATTGTTTTAACAATTTTAGCTTCGGTAGCAAGTTTACTAAGCCTTTTGATCATTTTTTTATATAAAAATCGTTCAATGCAAATGAAGTTGACTTCACTAGCAATACTACTCAATTTAGGTCTTGTAATTTATTCATTTGTCATTGCTAGCAAAGCAGATATAGGGAACAAATTCATCATAGGTATTTTGGGATCACAATTATATATCGGAATCTTATTACCAGTTTTGTCGGTCATTTTTTTAGGTATGGCATATAATGGAATCAAGAGTGATGATAAATTGGTAAAAAGTACAGAAAGACTCCGTTAATAGATTATTGATAAAAGATTTAAAACAAATTTGAATTTTAAAACATTAAGAACGAATTTTGTAGACTATGGGAAGCATTAAATTACTTTTAGCAAATGATAAAGTAGAAGGTATCCGTTTTTATGATGCGTATCGCAAAACTGGCGGATATACATCTGTAGAAAAGGCCTTAAATACACTTACACCTGACGAAGTAACCGAAGAAGTGAAAAAAAGTGGTTTACGTGGACGTGGTGGTGCAGGTTTCCCTACGGGAATGAAATGGAGTTTTTTGGCTAAGCCAGAAGGTGTTTCTCGCTATTTGGTAGTGAATGCTGACGAAAGTGAACCTGGCACTTTTAAAGATCGTTATTTAATGGAATTTATCCCTCATCTATTAATAGAAGGTATGATAGTATCATCGTATGCCTTAGGTGCGCATGCTTCGTACATTTATATTCGTGGTGAATATGCTTGGATAGTCGATATATTAGAACATGCAATTGCCGAAGCCAAACAACAAGGATGGCTTGGAAAAAACATATTGGGTAAAGGATATGACTTAGAGATTTATGTGCAACGTGGAGCAGGTGCATATATTTGTGGCGAAGAAACTGCATTGATTGAATCCCTCGAAGGTAAGCGTGGCAATCCACGTATCAAACCGCCTTTTCCAGCTGTTAAGGGTGTTTGGGGTTGTCCAACAGTAGTCAATAATGTAGAAACTATAGCAGCAGTTTGCCCTATTATCAATATGGGTGGCGAAGAATATGCTAAAATTGGTGTAGGAAGAAGTACAGGTACAAAACTTATTTCAGCGTGCGGCAATATCAATAAACCTGGAGTTTATGAAATTGACATGACATGTAGCGTTGAAGAATTTATATATAGTGATGAATATTGTGGTGGCATCCCCAATGGCAAACGACTTAAAGCTTGTATACCAGGAGGAAGTTCAGTCCCGATAGTTCCAACAAATCTATTGCTTAAAACTGCAAAAGGGGAAACACGATATATGAACTATGAATCACTTTCTGATGGCGGTTTTGAAACAGGAACTATGATGGGAAGTGGCGGTTTTATTGTGTTCGATGAAGATCAATGTGTGGTTAGACACACGATGACTTTAGCTCACTTTTATAACCATGAAAGTTGTGGACAATGTTCCCCTTGCAGAGAAGGTACTGGATGGATGTACAAAATTTTGAAAAAAATTGAATATGGCCAAGGTGAAATGAAAGATATTGAATTGCTTTGGGATATCCAACGACGTATAGAAGGCAATACTATTTGCCCACTTGGCGACGCTGCTGCATGGCCTGTAGCAGCTGCTATCAGACATTTTAGAGATGAATTTGAATGGCATATTACACATCCTGAAGAAGCGCTCAAACGTAATTTTGGATTAGCACATTATGCTGATGCAAGAGAAGCTTTAGTATAATTTTTTTAAAAGCTGAAAAGATTTAATTTTTCACTTTTAAAAAATGTGTTGAACTTATAATATTATCTTTCGTTTTTATATTACTCAATTGATATTTCATTCGGAGTTTAACTTCTTACATGCAGCAGTTTATACATTATTTTTTACACTTTATAGCTCCTGTATTTCTTGCGCTAAAATTCTATCCCAACAAATGGAAAAGCGTGTATCTAATTTTTTTAGCAACCATGTTAATTGATTTAGATCATCTTTTGGTTACGCCTATTTTCGACCCACTAAGATGTAGTATTGGATTTCATCCACTTCATTCAATATATGCAATTGCTATTTATATCGCATTGTATTTTATACCAAAATATCGGATTATAAGTTTCGGATGTTTATTACATATACTGACAGACAGTATTGATTGCCTTTTTACATTCAACAAATGTCATCAATGCTTTGAAGCTTTTAAACAGCATTTACCTTAAATCTATTCTAAAAGCTATACTCAAAAAAATAAATGAATGATTATCTTTGCAGTCTTAAATTGAGATCAAAAAATGAGTTTTGAGCGAGAATTACAAAAACGCAGCAATGGTATTTGCGAATTATGTGGATCAGATGAAGCTAATATAGATTATGCAGTTCCTTTTAGTCCTGGAAATAAATTAGAACATCATATTTGGGTATGCCCTACATGTCAAAATCAAATGTCGAATACAGAAACAGCAGATGGAATACATTGGCGTTGTCTGAACGATAGCATTTGGAGCGAAACACCAGCAGTGCAAGTTGTATCATGGAGAATGTTGCACAAATTAAAACAACAAGTTGATTGGGTTCAAGATTTATTGGATATCGTATATCTAGACGAAGAAACTATGGAATGGTCTAAAGCCTCTGGTGATGAAATTAATCAAGATGACGTTGAAAAGCACGTTGACTGTTTTGGTGCAATACTGCAAAATGGCGATGCAGTAGTTTTGACTAAAACACTTGATGTAAAAGGTGCAACTTTCAGCGCGAAAGTAGGAACGGTTGTTCATAATATCAAATTGGTTCATGACAATATTGAACAAATAGAAGGCCGTGTAAATGGTTCTATGATAGTCATACTTACCAAATACGTTCGAAAATCTGGTAAATAATTTTTAAACCCTCAAAATTTATTAAACATGGCATTGCCTAATATTTTCACAGCAGAAGTTAGTAACACAATTATACGACGTATCAATTCATTATCTGCTACTCAACAAGCACTTTGGGGAACTATGAGTGTAGGCCAAATGTTGGCACATTGCAATGTAACTTACGAAATGGTGTTTGAAACAAAACACCCAAAACCTAATTTTTTCATTCAATTGATGTTAAAAATGTTTGTCAAAAATAAAGTTGTAAGTGAGTCTCCTTACGGGCAAAATGGACAAACTGCACCGCAATTTATCATAAAAGAAACAAAAGATTTCAATATTGAAAAGGAACGTTTGATTCAATATATCCAAAAAGTGCAACAATTGGGCGAACAAAATTTCGATGAAAAGGAATCTCTATCCTTTGGAATTTTGAATAAAACTGAGTGGAATAACATGTTTTATAAACATTTAGACCATCATTTGCGACAGTTTGGTGTTTAATTTAGAACGATTACTTAAATCTAGTAACTTCAAGCGGATCAGAGCAATGTTGTAAAAGTTCCTTTATTGTTTTATTGTAAACAGGATGCAACACATCTGGAGCAATATCAGTTAATGGTTTCAACACAAATCGTCTATTTTTCATGTGTGGATGTGGAATCGAAAGATCTTCTTCATCTATGACTTCGTCATTAAACAAAAGTATATCGATATCTATTTTTCTTGCTTCCCATTTTTCATGCCTTATTCGTCCCATTTTGGATTCAATAGCTAGACAGGTTGCTAGAATTTGATGTGGATTTAAATTAGATTCAAGAAAAAAAACTTGGTTTAAGAAAGAAGGCTGATCTGTTTTACCCCATGCTGCAGTTTCATATATAGGTGATTCTTTTATAATTTCTCCAATAGCTTTTATGATTAAATCTTTGCATTCCAGTAGGTTATTTTCTCTTTCACCCATATTGCCACCTATAATAAGATAAATACCATTCATAAAAAAACGTTTAGACAGCACTAAAAAGAGTCTTACTTTTGGACAAATATGAATTAAAAATCTTGAAAACCAAGAAAAATATTCAAAATAAAAAAAAAAACTAATCAATATAAAAGACCCTATGAAACAATTTTTCAAAATCCTATTTGCCACTCTTTGTGCTATGATCATTTTTTCATTTCTAATCTTTTTTAGCTTTGCAGGCGCTTTAATTGGATCAGCAGGAAGTGATAAAACCGAAATCAAATCAAAATCTGTATTAATGATCGACTTGAGCGATCCAATTTTAGAGCAAGGCCAAGAAAATCAGTTGGGAATGTTATCTGGTGAACCTACAAGTGTTGCAGGATTAAATGACATTTTAAATTCAATCAAATCTGCCCAAAAAGATGATAAAATAAAAGGAATTTACATCCGTACTGGTGTCTGTCCTGTCGGTTGGGCTACTTTACAAGAAATCCGAGAAGCCTTAGTTGAATTCAAAAAAAGCGATAAATTTATCATAGCATATGGTGAAATCAGTGATCAAAAATCATATTACATTGCCTCTACTGCAAATCAGTTGTTCATGAACCCAGCAGGTGGTATTGAGTTTAATGGACTAAGTATTACTGGAATGTTTTATAAAGGAACTATTGACAAACTCGACATTAAAACCGAAGCTTTTCATTGTGGGAAATATAAAGGAGCTTACGAACCATATGCTTTGCAAAAGTATAGCGATCCCAATCGTTATCAGTTGAGTATATTATTGAATGATTTGCACAGTGAATTTTTACGCGCTGTGTCTCAAAAATCAGGCATTGATACCGCTACTTTGGCATCAATGTCAAACAACGGAGTAATCAAATTTCCGAAGGATGCATTGGTAAATAAAATGATTGATGGTACAATTTATAGTGACTCAGTAGAACAAATTATTCGAACCAAATTAGCTTTGAAAGAAAAAGAAAAAATAAACTTTGTCACAACTTCAGATTATGCATCTAGTATAGAAATAAAATCTGATTTGAAAGACAAAATTGCAATTCTTTATGCTGAAGGCGCAATTTACGATGGTGAAGGTAGCGAAGATATCCACACAAAAAATATAGTGAAAGAGATTAGAAAGATAGCAAAAGATGATAACATAAAAGCTGTGGTTTTACGCGTTAATTCACCGGGAGGAAGTGCATTGGCTAGTGAAATTATTTACCACGAATTAAAACAACTGAAAAAGAAAAAACCAATCATAGTAAGCATGGGTAACTATGCAGCAAGTGGAGGATACTATCTTTCATGTGCAGGCGATAGCATTTTTGCAGATCACAATACATTGACTGGTTCTATTGGTGTTGTTGGTGTGATGTTTAATATTGGTGAAATGATGAAAAATAAACTTGGCGTAACAACAGATGCAGTTAAAACAGGACAATTTAGTGACTTCCCTAACATGACTCGACCAATGACAGATTTGGAACGCAATTGGATTCAAAGCTATTTAGATACGACCTATATATTATTCAAATCGAGAGTTGCAGAAGCCCGCAACCTATCAATGGACCAAGTAGAGGAACTAGCGCAAGGACATGTATACAGTGGAAAATTGGCCAAAGAATTAAAATTGGTAGATGAATTAGGCAATATAGATCGCGCACTTGCAAGTGCAGTATCGATGACTAAGCTTAAAGAATATCAACTGGTAGAATATCCAAAACCTGTAGATAAATTAGATGAAATCATTTCATCAATATCAGGTCAAAAACGTGAAGATGCAACATTGAAAAAACTCCTTGGTGATGATTATGTTATGTACAAGGAAATTCAAAAAATCAAAAGTCAAAAGAATCAAATTCAAGCCGTCATGCCTTGGTTTGAAATCAAATAGTTTTTTATAGTATTAAATAATAAAAAAGGTTCAGTTTTGACTGAACCTTTTTTTATTTAGTGTAATAATTCTCAACTATTAATTTGTATTTAATTCACTGAATTTATCTCAGTTTAAACTGCAAAGCTAGTGCCGCATCCACATGTAGAAGTTGCATTCGGATTTTTAAATGTAAACCCTCTGGAATTTAAACCACCTTCAAACTCCACTTGCATACCAAATAAATACATTTCGTGAGACTTGTTCATGACGACTGGAATGCCTTCTACTTCGAAAAAATCGTCGCCCTCTTGCTTGTCATCATATTCTAATACATAAGTCATACCGCTGCATCCGCCTCCTTTTACGCCTACACGCAAATAAGGTTTTGAATGCTCTAAACTTAGCAAACGTTTAAGTTCAGAAATTGCTCCAGTTGTAAATTCTACTGGAAAAACAGTTATCGTTTCCATTATTGTATACTAATTTTTTGTTGGTGATACCCTTTGTTGTTATCCAATTTGATAGTTAAAAAATAGACTCCTTTAGCTAAAGTACTTGTACTGATTTGTGTTGAAAGGTTAGCAGAAGAAATTTGAGAATTGAAGACTTCTTGTCCCAAAGAATTTTTTAATGACACAAAAGCTATTTTATAATCAATATTGTAGATACTAATATTGAGTTGGTCAGAAGCAGGATTTGGATAAACAGATACATTATTTGCTATCGAGTAATTTTCAACCCCTACAGGCACACGAATTTGAATACGTTGATTTGCCAATACACCTTCCATAAGTGATACTTGACCTTTTGTAAAACTATTTTGACATGTTTCAAGTGAATAATCCATATAATTTTCAACCATATCAGGATAATCAGTACCTGTGTCTACACATGAGTTGATATTTTTATCACAATTTGCAGGCGAAGCATCTTCAGCTTTTGGAGTATCCGATATACCATCATCTTGTAAACATGTTCCGTTATCGTCTGCCCAAATATGACGAAGTCCAAGATAATGTCCTACTTCATGAACAGTCGTTTTACCTCTTGCACCATAAGATGCAAAACCTTTAGGATTTTTGGTAGGGCTACCGCCAAAAACCATATAATCAATGACTACGCCATCTAATGCTTCGCTAGGGAAAGCAGAACCACCAGGCCAGTTTGGCAAACCTCCTGGAGGATAAGCATAGCCTAACAATTCACCTTGTCCACCTGGAATACCTAAATCACAAACCCATAAGTTCATTTTCTTATTTGGCATCACGGCATCGCTGCCACCCGAACTTGTTTGTTTGACATCATCAGCAGTGTTGTAACCGTTCCACAAAAAATCAAAAATAAATTGAGTATTGGTCGTAGGAACACGTTTGATTTGATCTAATACAAACTGAATATTCCCCTTACCTACAATTGGATTAAATACAGAACGCATATTAGTTGTATCGCTATTCGTTCGAGCAAATGACCGATTCAACATATCAATTTGAGCATTTACATAATCATCTGTAAGATTTTCAGTTGCGTTTTTATAAACAATATGAACAACAACAGGAATATAGACTACACTCGCTCTAGTTTTGTTACTATTTGAAGCATTATGTTGGGCTAAATTATTTACATAATTTTCAAAACCTGGTTGTTGTTTGTCTAAGTTTTTAAGGTAAACATGGCTTCCACATTGAACATTCTGTTGAGCCATAGCCAGCTGAGAACCCAAAATAGCTGACAATAAGAGGATTTTAAATTTCATTCTATTTTATATTTAAGTCAAATTAACAAATTATTTTCTACATTCTGATTTTTCTTTTATAAAAATCTTGGAGTTGTCGCCGTACTTAGATTTTACTAGTTTAGCAAAATTATCTAAACATGACATATCTGGAGAAAAAATACAATAATCCCTTTCCCCCTCTCTACCCCATGGTTTTAACTCGTACCTAAGATCGCATTCATTCTTTTTTTTAAATTCAATTATGTCATTTTCAAGCGCCTTTGCTGACTTCATATCAATGCCAGAACTTAAACTTATAAATGAAACAACTAGTGCTGACTGTTGTAGTTTTAAATTCATTTTAGCATTTTTCATTGAATCGAATTCCGATTGATTTGGGACACCAGGAGCTGGTATAACTTTCATTGTCGAATCTATTTTGACAACTTGTGTTGTCTTAGCTTTTTTACAACGTTTTTTTTTCTTTTTTGCAAATGTATCCTGAGCTAAAAAAATACACGATACTAAAAATAAAATACTAAGGATGTATAACCGATATTGTCTCATTTTGGATTATTTTTTGATCTAATGAAAATTGCAAAACATATGTACCAGTAGCCAAGTTACCTTTGTAAATTGAAAATAAATTTTCTCCTTTCAAAGCTGGTGAACTAAAAATCTTACGTATTAATTGACCATTGATATCGAGCAATTTGACTTCAATTATTCCAGCTTGTTCAAGGGTTAACATAACTTTAAAGTGATCATCCACAACTGGATTAGGATAAACAATTGCCTTTGTGGGTTCTTCTTTGATTTCATTTGTAGCTAATGGCCAACCTTGAGTCGTTATTTTTGCAAAATAGTTTGTCCATGTATGGGAAGCATTTCCAAACATCCCAAAATGCCAAGCAGTTGGAGTTGTTGCATTCAACACACGACTTAAACCTGAGTAATCGCCCCAACGCGTTTTTCCACCTGAGGCTAATACACTTGCATATCCAGTACCTGTAACTACTTCAATGGGGCTTGACATGGTCATATTATTATCTAAATAAACGGCTTTCATACCTGGAAAATCAGATGACGATGCATAGTTAAACCCAATTAGAGAAGACTGGTCAGATGATGTAAATCCGAAGGATGCTATAGATGGAAAACCTAAATCTTTTCCCGATATTTTTATGATTTTACGTTTTAAAGTCCATTGATTGCCTGATTTGGTAATTCTCGAATAATTAATACCTGCATATCCCTGCCCAACATCACAATGGAAAACATAATGAATCGTACCATTTAAATAAAAACCATCCATACCTCTATTATCGCCAATATCCAATACAACAGATGAACCATTTTGAATGGCATCTGCTGGTGAAGAAGTCGTATCAGTTGGGATTAATTGCGCTGACATTTGAGGATTATTATTGGTCGAATTAGTAATTTCAAAAAGCCCAATGTTTTTTGAAAATACAGTGTTTTTCGTACAAGCCAAATACATATTATTGCCATATCCTCCAGACAAACCATTTGACATAGGTACTAAAGTAAATGGATCGTTATCTAAATCATACCATAATAACGCATCATTACTGGTCAAAGTATTTCCAGCATAACATTTAACTTTATTAATCTGATATACGACAGATTGAACATACTGTTTGCTATTGTTAAACATATTTCCAGTTACAAAAACATCACTATTTGACACTCCAATTTTAGGATAATCAAACCACACATTTTGGCCTACTGAGGAACTAGGATTTCCACTAAATGCATAATAATACCATCCTAATGCTGGATCTGATCCTTTTGAAAAGGCTAATAAAAGTTGAGATGTAGAGGAATTCCCTTGGCAGGTTTGAGCAAAAGCTATAAACCTTTTTGACTCAGGGTCAAAAATAACCTTTGGGTCGCAAAGAGAAGTTGTTAACAACGTTCCATTTTGAGGTGTTGAGAAAAAATTAGAAAGTGTTGTCGTTGTTGCTAATGCAGCACCTGTTGTTGCACTATAACGTCTCATGGTACTATTCACCATACAAATGATAACATTGCTTTCATTAACTGCAATGGTATTGTCAGGAGGGGTACCTTGTGCACCGATTGCATTATAACCTACTTGTTTTACAGGTTCGAAAGCTCTAGTTTTTTTCATTCCACTCTCTTGATCTTGCTCTTCATTATTTGATTGATTTTCTTCAATTGCTTTCTTTTTTTCTTCAAGCTTAACTGCTTTGAGTATGCTTAACTCTGTTGCATTAGATGATGCATTTGCAGGAACAACATGATTTAGTTGAGGAAAAAGCGCCACATCATCAGAAGTTGGAATACCGAATCCAAGATATTTACCATCAATCGGAACTACATTGGCGGCACCAGCATTTTTTATTTTTACATCCTGAGCAGACATGCCAATTGACAACGAACAAAGGAAAAGTATGAATGTTTTTTTCATGTTATAATTTAAGTATATATGAATCCTTCAAAATTACGATTATTTTAGCATTTAATTTGATACTGAAGCATCATAAGGGTAATTAGTTATCTACATTTGCGGTAAGAAAATAGTATCCTTAGATGAAAAACTTTGAAATACCTTTATTTTACAGAAGCCCACTGATTACTGCCATAAAAAACAAGCGTAAATCGGAGGATAAACTAAAGAAAGATTTCACACCTACCCAACTTGATTTTGGAAGTGTGGAAATCTATTTAGCGCGACATTTTGGTTTTTGCTATGGAGTTGAAAATGCAATTGAAATTGCCTTTAAAACAGTCAGCGAAAACCCAAACAAACGAATTTTTCTACTTAGCGAAATGATACACAATCCGCAGGTCAATGCCGATTTGGTTGCAAGTGGAGTTCAATTTATAATGGATACAGTCGGTAAAATGTATATTTCGTGGGACGAACTTCATGCTGATGATGTCGTTATCATTCCTGCTTTTGGTACAACATTAGAGACCGAAGAAAAGCTACGCTCTATAGGAATAGACCCACTTAAATACAATACAACTTGTCCTTTTGTTGAAAAAGTTTGGAATCGATCTGAACAAATTGGCAATAAAGGCTATACGATTATTATCCATGGAAAGCCCATGCATGAAGAAACACGAGCTACATTTTCGCACAGCAGTTCTAATGCACCTTCAGTTGTAGTTAAAGACATTGAAGAAGCCAAAAAACTTGAAAAATATATTCGAAAAACATGTGATCTAGCTCAGTTTTATACTGAGTTTGAAGGTCAGTATTCCAAAGGTTTTGATGTAACAAAGGACTTTGACAAAATAGGCGTAGTAAACCAAACTACTATGTTGGCTAGTGACACCCAAGCAATTGCAGATTTTTTAAAACAAATTATAGTTAATCATTACAAACTTGAACCCGATCAATCTAGTCTTCATTTTGCCGACACAAGAGATACTCTATGTTATGCAACTAACGATAATCAAAGTGCGGTAACTGGGTTACTCAATATTTCGGCTGATTTGGCTCTCGTAGTAGGTGGTTATAATAGTTCCAATACTTCACATTTGGTGGAACTTTGTGAACTACAATTACCAACATATTATATAGAAGACGAAACAAAACTTATTTCGAATGAAACAATTTCACATTTCAATTTTCATAATAAGGAAATTCGAACAAGTCAGGACTATTTACCTAAGGTTGAGAAACCAAAGATTTTAATCACTTCGGGTGCTTCTTGTCCTGATGCAGTTGTAGAACGAGTCATTGAAAAAATCCTAAGTTTTTATCCTCATTCAACTTCGCTTGAGCGAGCAATAGAATTGTTTCAACCCTAGCAATTGATTTTAGCTTGCGCTAAATCTAATGCGACTTCAATTGTTTGTTCAAATGTTAAAGTAGAATTATCTAAAACGACTGCATCTTCTGCTTGACGCAAAGGACTAACACTCCGAGTCGAATCAATTAAATCACGATGTTTCAAATTTTCTGCAACTGCATTGAAGTCTATCGAAGAGTCTTTTTGTAACATTTCTTCATACCTCCTTTGTGCTCTAATTTCAACATCAGCAGTTAAATAAATTTTCAATTCGGCATCAGGAAATACCGTCGTACCGATATCTCTTCCATCCATTACGATGCCTTTTTGCTTGCCCAAAAGTTGCTGTTGCGCTACAGCAAAATGTCTGACCGCTTCTAATGCAGATACCTCGCTGACAAGGTTCGAAACTCTCATTTCTCTAACTTCTGCATCCACATTTTCTTGATTTAGGCAAATTTGATTTTGTTCAAAATGCAAAACGATGTTTGATAAAGCATCATACACTTCTTGTTCAGATCCCAAATCAACATTATTTTGAATGAAATACAACGTAATGGCTCGATACATTGCTCCACTATCTACATACGTGTAACCAAGGTGTTTGGCAACTTGTTTAGCTAAAGTGCTTTTACCAGTTGAAGAAAATCCATCAATTGCTATAATTATTTGTTTCATTTGGGCAACAAAGAACGAACTATTTTTCGAAAAAACTATAATAAAAACGCGGAATAAATGATTCCTCTATTTCCATTTTTTTTCAAGAAAAGCTAATTTTAAAAATTAAGAAATGAACATAATTATATTTTGTTCGTTTTAGTATTAATACGACTGCTAAAACACCATTAAAGACCTAATAACAACTCTTTCAGATACTATAAATAACGAACACCTTATATTTGTTACAAATTAGCCAATTATGCAACAAAATAAAGGACTCACCTATTCATTGACTGCAATTCGAATTTTTGTAGGATTATTATTTATTTTTTCAGGATTAATCAAAGCAAACGACCCTTCAGGTTTAGCTTATAAAATGGGCGAATTTTTTGAAGTTTGGGCACGAGAAGGCTATATGCCAGGTTTAATGCATTGGTTAAATGGTTACGCCATGTTTATGTCTATTTTAATGATTTCATTTGAAATAGTTGCTGGTGTTGCACTTATTATTGGTTATCGATTTAAGTTATTCTCCTTTTTAATTTTACTTCTTACTATATTTTTTACATTCCTTACAGCGTATGCTATGTTTAGTGGAAAAATCAAAGAATGTGGTTGTTTTGGAGATTGCATCAAATTACAAGCGAATGAAAGTTTCATGAAAGATTTGATTTTATTGGCATTAATACTTGTGTTGGTATTTTTTAGAAAGCGTATAACTCAAGCATTTTCTAACGGAATAGCAACTGGGCTTATGATTCTGAGTTTTATAGTTTCTATTTGGATGCAATGGTATGTATTAAAAAATCTTCCTTACAAAGATTGTTTGGCTTACAAAGTTGGAAATAACATCCTAAATGAAATGACACCAGGTGAAGGTTATAAAGCCGCCGAATATCAAACTGTTTTGATTTATGAAAAAGATGGCGTTAAAAAAGAATTTACGGATAAAAATTTCCCTTGGCAAGATACCACTTGGAAATTTGTAGATAGCAAAAGTAGTGTAGTCAAAGAAGCAGTTAATGCACCAACCATTTTAGATTTTGCTATCAATGATTACAATGGAAATGACATTACACAGACTGTTTTGAATTATCCCGGTCATATTTTCATCGTTTTCATTAAAGATGTCAACGAAGCTAAAACTGAACATATCGATCGATTACAAAAACTGATTACTGACTGTAATACCAACAAAGTACCTATTATAGCAGTTAGTGCTTCTGGTGATATAGAAACAAACAAATTCAAAGCAGAACATAAGTTAAACCTTGAGTTTACTTCTATTGATGCTACCGTTTGTAAAACCGCTATGCGATCAAATCCAGGTATCATGTCTATGAAAGGTGGAACCGTGACAGGCAAATGGAGCTATGCAAACTATCCTGACTTTTCCTCTTTAAAACTTGATTTGGCTCAAAACATACAAGCTTTAATTCCCGCTCAAGTAGAAACAACAACTGATTCGCTTTCAAATTAAAGTGATTAAATGTACCTTGTTGCTTTAAATACTACAAGGGCAAACAGCCATGTTTACATTCTTAGTCAAAAAAATCATCAATAGTTTTTTCGTCTTATTGGGCGTTGTTGGAATTGTGTTTGTTTTATTTTTTGTGATATTGCCCGCCGATCCTGCTAGATTGACTATGGGACAACGTAGTGATGCCAAAACACTTGAAAACACCCGTAAAGAATTGTATTTGGACAAACCTTTATGGCAACAATTTGCTTACTACTTAAACGATTTATCACCTATTTCATTTCATGCTGACTCGAAAGAAACACAGGAAAAATATAGTTATAATAAACTTTTCTCGTTTCGTGAAAACAATGTCGTGGTATTCAAAACACCTTATCTTAGACGTTCTTATCAAACCAAAAAAGATGTCAGTAGTATGCTCCTTGATGCTTTTCCTGGGACATTTATTTTAGCTTCACTTTCCATTTTAATCGCATCTTTTCTAGGCATCATTCTCGGAACTATTTCGGCAGTCAAGCAACATACATGGATGGATACATCTGCAATCTTTACTAGCGTCTTGGGTATATCAGCACCTTCTTTTTTTGCAGGTATTTTAATTGCTTATTTATTTGGGTTCCTACTGCGCGATTATACTGGCTTAAGTATCGTTTCTCCAATGTGGGACTACGATCCTTATACAGGTAGACATTTAGTTTTGAAAAGTTTGATTCTACCCGTTTTAACTCTTTCAATTCGACCATTGGCAATCATTGTTCAAATTACACGAAGTTCAATGTTGGACGTATTAAATCAAGATTTTATTCGTACTGCATACGCCAAAGGCTTAAGCAAATACAGTGTAATCCGAAAACATGCTCTTCGTAATGCTTTAAATCCTGTCATTACTTCCATATCTGGATGGTTTGCAGAATTATTAGCAGGTTCATTTTTTATAGAATATATATTTGGTTGGAAAGGCATTGGAAAAATCACAGTTGATGCATTAAACAAATTTGACTTTCCAGTTGTTATGGGTTCGGTCTTGTTCACCGCTTTATTATTTATCATGATGAATATAATTGTAGATGTTCTTTATGGTATTATCGACCCTCGTATCAAAAAATAAATGCCCGAGCTTTCACTCAGGCATTTTTCTCTTACTTGAAATTATAATATTATTTCTCTTCTTTCGTTTCTTTAGAATCGTTTGATTTTTCCTTTTTTGAAGTAGGCTTGTTGTGTGTAAAAGTCAACAATCCTTTTTCTTCATCTAAATCAGCGATGATAGTATCACCTTCTTTAACATGTAAATTTAAAATTTCTTCCGCTAATGGATCTTCAATATACTTTTGTATCGCACGATGCAATGGTCTTGCACCAAATTGTTGATCGTAGCCTTTTTCGCCAACAAAAGTTTTTGCTTTTTCAGATAATTCTAAAGTAAAACCTATTGCAGCCAAACGTTTCATGACATTCACCATAACTAAATCAATAATTTGATGAATATGTTCTTGTGTAAGTGAATTGAATATAACAACATCATCTATACGATTCAAAAACTCAGGTGCAAAAGTTCGTTTCAATGCTTTTTCTATCACTGCTTTACTATTTTCGTCGGCATTGGAAACTTTAGTATTGGTAGCAAAACCAACACCATCTCCAAATTCTTTGAGTTGACGAACACCAATATTTGAAGTCATGATGATAATGGTATTTTTAAAATCAATTTTACGTCCCATTCCATCAGTTAATTGACCATCATCAAGAACTTGAAGTAAGATATTGTAAATATCTGGATGTGCTTTTTCAATTTCATCCAATAAAATGATACTATATGGTTTGCGTCTAACTTTTTCGGTCAATTGTCCACCTTCTTCGTATCCAACATAACCTGGAGGCGCTCCGATAAGTCTACTCACCGAAAACTTCTCCATGTATTCACTCATATCAATACGAATCAATGCTTCTTCGCTATCAAACATATTGCGTGCAAGCGAACGAGCCAATTCAGTTTTACCTACACCTGTTGGTCCTAAAAATATAAATGAGCCAATAGGTTTTTTAGGATCTTTCAAGCCAACTCGGTTTCGTTGAATGGCTTTGACAACCTTTGCCACGGCACTATCTTGACCTACTACTACTCCATTTAAATCAACACCCATATTGCGGAGTTTGTCACTTTCAGCTGCTACCATTCGTTTTACAGGTATTCCAGTCATCATGTGAATGACTTCTGCAATTTCCTCTTCAGTTATTGGATAACGTTTGCTTTTAACTTCTTCTTCCCATGCCGATTTAGCAGCTTCTAATTCTTCTTGCAATCGTTTTTCAGTATCGCGAAGGGAAGCAGCTTTTTCAAACAATTGACTCTTGACAACCTTATTTTTTTCAACTTTTATATCTTCAATTTTTTGCTCCAATTCAACGACTGTTTTTGGAACATCAATATTCTTTAAATGCACTCTTGCGCCAACTTCATCCATGACGTCGATAGCTTTGTCGGGCAACAAACGATCTGTCACATAACGATTACTTAATTTTACACAAGCTTCAATGGCTTCGGAACTGTAACTTACATTATGAAACTCTTCATATTTCAATTTCAAATTTTCAAGTATGATAATTGTATCCTCTACACTTGGTGGTTCGATTAAGACTTTTTGGAATCTTCGATCCAATGCACCATCTTTTTCGATGTGCATACGATATTCGTCTAAGGTCGAAGCGCCAATACATTGCAATTCGCCTCGTGCAAGGGCTGGTTTAAATATATTCGACGCATCTAACGATCCGCTTGCTCCACCTGCTCCAACTATTGTATGTATTTCATCAATAAATAGAATGACATCTCTGTTTTTTTCTAATTCATTCATGATAGCTTTCATGCGTTCTTCAAACTGACCACGGTATTTTGTCCCAGCTACTAATGCAGCCAAATCAAGACTAACGACGCGTTTGTCAAACAAAACTCGAGATACTTTGCGTTGGTAAATACGCAAGGCTAAACCTTCTACGATGGCAGTTTTCCCCACACCAGGTTCACCAATTAATATCGGGTTATTTTTTTTACGTCGAGATAATATTTGCGATACGCGTTCAATCTCAGTTTCACGGCCTACGATAGGATCTAATTGTCCCATTTCAGCTAGACGAGTTATGTCACGACCAAAATTATCTAAAACCGGTGTTTTAGATTTTGTAGTCGAAGGCCCAGAAGATTTGCGTTGATATAATGGTTTATCATCGTCATCTTCAAAACTACCACCACCTTGATCATCTTTTAGTTCACCTTTAATATTGCCACCTGAACCGGTCACTAATTCCAATTCATTGCGAAAAGAATCATAATCCACATTAAATTGATTTAAAATTTGACAGGCCACATTTTCTTTATTTTTCAAAATAGATAACACAAGATGCTCACTTTCAGCCAATAAACTTTTGACAGCTTTAGCTTCAAGTACTGTAATCCGTATTACTTTTTCTGCTTGTTTAGTGAGTGGTAGACTATTTACATTTTGAACATTTTTAAGTGTTCCTTTGTTTTTTATGACGAGTTCGAGTTCCCTTCGTAGGTCAAACATGTCCACTTGTAAATTTTGTAAAATCCGAACGCCCAAACCTTGACCGTCGCGAATCATACCCAACAACAAGTGTTCGGTTCCTATAAAGTCATTACCTAATCTTAATGCCTCTTCTCTACTGTACGAAATGATCTCTTTTACTTTTGCTGAAAATTGCGAATCCATGTATAGTAATTGTTTTAACAAAATTAATTAATTATTTTTACTTTCTAATAGAAAGATTTAAACAATGAATTACAAAATCGATACCAAAGAAAATTTTGACATAATTA